>ENA-OZDC01000377-OZDC01000377.1-human-gut-metagenome-genome-assembly--contig:-NODE-377-length-25033-cov-8.731684_pt1 | contig 25033 bp, 12 predicted proteins | sample MGYA00244082_ERZ653570 | MGnify/ENA primary metagenome ERZ653570 (study PRJEB26926, sample SAMN06164919) | human gut metagenome | biome: ENVO:00009003; feature: ENVO:2100002; material: ENVO:00002003... | reverse complement strand
TGTTAATTTAGCACCGAATTGTTAAACAGGAGCGATTCTAAAAAAGTTATTTGTTTTGTTAAACAAAAAGAGGTTTCGGATTGTTTATCGAAAAAATACTGAAAAAGCGGACGTTTTTCTAAAATTATCCCGACGGATATTTCAAAAGAACGTACCATCGAGACCCCGAAAGGCAAGTATAATCGTATGAAAAAATCCACGATCTGGCTATTAGCAATCATTATGGCACTCACATTCACCAGCCTTCTCTTTATGCAGATCACGTATATCGAGAACATGGTAAGAATGCGCAACGAGCAATTTTCCGAGGCCGTAAAACGCAGCCTCTACGCCGTATCGTCCCAGCTCGAACAAGATGAGACCAAACGTTACCTTGCCGAAGACATCGAAGAAAATCAAAAACGTTTGCTCTCGATAGAAAGAGGCGGAAAGTCGGTTACGCAACAGTGGTCGATCGTCTCGGCCGACGGGTCGATAAGTACCCTCAATGTACAGGAATTCACCTTTTCCCTCCCCGAGAAAGTTACCGTACCCAAAACCAACAGCGGAAGTTCCATCACCAACACATATAAAAATATGCAAGAGGTATTGAAAAACCAGTACCTCTACCAGAAAGGTCTGCTCGAAAACGTTATTCTCAACATACTCTCCACAGCAAGCAACCGCCCCATACTGGAACGTGTCGATACCGAAATGCTGTCGAATTACCTGAAAGCCGAACTAAGGAACAATGGTCTGAACATACCGTTCCAATACGCCATATATGATCCGAAAAGCAAACTCGTATACAAAACATCGGAATACAATCCCGAAGAAAAAATCACCAAATACTCGATAACGCTTTTTCCCAATGATCCGTCGAAAAGACAAAACCAATTACGCGTCTATTTCCCGACAAAACAGGATTATATTTTTTCATCGGTACGATTCAGCATACCCTCGTTTACTTTCACCCTCGTATTGCTGATCACTTTTATCTTCACGATAGTCAAACTTTTCCGGCAGAAAAAATTAACGGAAATGAAGAACGATTTCATCAACAACATGACACACGAATTCAAAACGCCCATTTCCACCATATCTCTGGCAGCCCAAATGCTGAAAGACCCATCTGTCGCAAAAAGTCCGGAAATGTTCCAGCACATATCGACGGTCATCAACGACGAAACCAAACGGTTGCGTTTCCAAGTGGAAAAGGTACTGCAAATGTCGATGTTCGAACGTCAGAAAACGATGATGAAACTTACCATACTCGACGTAAACGACTTGATTACCGGCGTATTGAGTACATTCAAATTGAAAGTCGAGCAATTCGGCGGTACCATTGATGCCGAATTGGAAGCCGAAGACGCTCTGGTAGAAGTCGACGAAATGCACTTTACCAACGTAATCTTCAACCTGCTCGACAATGCCGTGAAATACGCCCGTGAAGATGTTCCCCTGCATCTGTTTGTAAAGACCCGCATAGAGGGAAATAAAGTCATCATTTCGATACAAGACAACGGCATCGGCATCAAAAAAGAAGACTTGAAAAAGATTTTTGAAAAATTCTACCGTGTATCAACGGGCAATGTACATAATGTCAAGGGATTTGGTCTCGGTCTTGCCTATGTACATAAAATCGTTACCGACCTAAAAGGTTCTATACGGGCCGAAAGCGAATTGAATTCAGGAACAACATTTATAATAACATTACCCTTAAAAAACAAATGATTATGGAAGAAAAGTTGCGTATCTTACTTTGCGAAGATGATGAAAATCTCGGTATGCTGCTGAGAGAGTTTTTGCAAGCAAAAGGCTATGCCGCCGACCTTTTCTCCGACGGAGAAAGCGGTTACAAGGCATTCTTGAAAGGGAAATACGACTTATGTGTACTCGATGTGATGATGCCCAAGAAAGACGGATTCACTCTGGCACAAGAAATACGTACCGTAAACAGCGAAGTACCCGTTATCTTCTTGACCGCAAAATCGCTGAAAGAAGACATTCTCGAAGGTTTCAAAATCGGAGCCGACGACTACATCACCAAACCGTTCAGCATGGAAGAGCTGGTATTCCGTATCGAAGCCATTCTGCGTCGAGTAAAAGGGAAACGGGGAAAAGAAGTTACAATGTACAAAATAGGACAATTTACTTTCGACACCCAGAAACAGGTTCTCTCTATCGGCGACAAAAACACCAAACTTACCACAAAAGAATCGGAATTGCTGAGCCTGCTTTGCGCTCATGTAAACGAAATCTTGGAAAGAAATTTCGCGCTGAAAACCATTTGGATCGATGACAATTATTTCAACGCCCGCAGTATGGACGTATATATCACCAAACTGCGTAAACATCTCAAAGACGATCCCTCTATCGAAATCATCAACATTCACGGTAAAGGGTACAAACTCATCGCTCCCGAGATAGAAATGAAGACGAAGTAATCGTTATGCTCCAACATCAAAGATAAAACGGCGGTTGCAAAAGTGCAACCGCCGTTTTATCTTCACTTACCTTTTCATAAGAGCGCTCTATGTTCCTTATAAAGCTCCCGTACGATACCGTCGACAAGACCCAACTTCGGGACAACCACCGTATCGGTTCCCGTAGCACACAAAACCGTCGTAAAAATAAAAAGAGCCGGCACGATGACATCGGCACGGTTGGCATTCAATTCCATCTGCTCCATACGTTGCTCCACCGACATTTTCCTTAACCGCTCATAAAGGGCAGACAACTCTTTGGCTTTTATCGCATCTTTCGGCTTCTTGTCGAGCAGGCGATGCGCCTTATTGATATTGCCGCCCGAACCGATAATACCCGACGGCTTGTACTGACTGGACTTTTCCTTCAACCACTCGGAAAACAATTTTTCTTCACCAGCCGAGACAGCCCCGCTTATATACCGAACCGTTCCCAAACGGAAAGAACGAGCCTCGACTTCGCGGTTATCGGCATAAACGACAACCTCGGTCGATCCTCCTCCCACATCGATATAAAAATAAGATTTCGTCTTGTCGAGAACTTTTTCAAGGCCGCCGGCCCCATAAATGGTTCTCGCCTCGGTATTTCCATCGACAATCTTTATGTCGATTCCGCATTCACGGGCTATTGCTTCGGTAACTTCCGTACCATTGGAGGCTTCGCGCATGGCACTGGTCGCATAGGCCTTGTAAGCATCGATAGCGAATGTGCGAAACAGTGCGGCAAACGCCGACATAGCCTGCATCAAATCCGCCTCCTTTTCTTGGGTAATATATCCTTTGGAAAAGACATCTTCTCCCAACCGGATAGGAACCCGTACAAAAGCGGCTTTTTTGAACTCGGGCTTCTTATATTCCTCTACATAGTCGATCAGCAACCGTATGGCATTAGAGCCTATGTCTATGGCTCCGAATGTATATCTGCTCATTCTTTAATAATCGTTTCGTTATAGTGTATCAACAATCCCGAGAAACCCGAGAAAATGACTACTTTTTATAATTGGAAAGGCGTCCGTAATAATCATACAGAGCCGTCTGACTGCGTAAGGGAGCAGCCCCGGGAGCGGGTTTCACATAGGTATTCTGCCGATCCTCATCGAGCAAACGAGCCTTAACGGTATCGTGCCATTGTATCTCGAAAACAGCTCTCGCCTTTTTACGGATTCCCTCATCGTACAACGGCACACACACTTCGACCCGACGATCGAGATTACGTGCCATCCAGTCGGCGCTTCCCGTGTAAATGCGTTCGTCTCCCCCGTTACAGAATATATAAAGACGTGCATGTTCGAGGTATTTATCGACAATGCTTATCGCCCGAATATTCTCACTCATTGCCTCGACTTGTGGCAGCAAGCAGCAAGCTCCTCTCACGATAAGCCTCACCTCGACCCCGGCACGGCCGGCCTCGTACAGTTTTTCGATGATTCCCACATCGGTAAGCGAATTGCATTTGGCGTATATATAAGCTTTTTTCCCTTTTTTTGCATGACTTATCTCCCGATCGATCATATCGACAAACTGCATGCGCATATAGTAGGGCGACACCATCAGATGCTTGAATGTAAATTGTTTATGATTATTCGAGAGAAAAAGGAATACATTGAGGACATCTTCGGTAATTTCGTCATGTGAAGTAAACAGTCCGAAATCGGAATAAATCAACGCCGTATTTTCATTGAAATTTCCGGTTCCGATATAGGCATACCGTTTCATCCCCCGACGTTCACGCCGCTCAACGAGAACAACTTTGCTATGTACTTTCAAATCCTCCATCGTATGGAGGATTTTCACGCCTTCCCGTTGAAGCAAGTCGGTATTTTCCATATTCTGTTCCTCGTCAAAACGAGCTTTCAGTTCGAGCATCGCATAGACTTTCTTTCCGTTCTTCACGGCATTGACCAAAGCATTTATCACCTTAGAGTGTTCGGCCGTACGGTAAAGAGTTATGTAAATGCTCTCCACGCGCGGATCGATGGCTGCTTCCCGCAGGAAATCGATAAAATGCTGGAATGTATGATAGGGATAATTCAAGAAAATATCCCGTCGGGCTATGACTTCGAGAATACTCGAAAAGAGCGATATCGACGGGTGCTGTATAGGCCTCTGCGGAGCATACAGGAGGTCGGGACGCACTTTGGGAAACTTCATCAGGTCTTTCATCATGTGGTAACGTTCGCCGGGCGCCAGCATTTCGGAATTATCGAGCCCCAATTTTCCCGCCAGAATCTCGACCATGTCAGCCGGCATATCACGATCGTAAATCATGCGTATAGGCAATCCGTAGCGACGATTGGAGACACCCTCGGAGATACGTTCGAAAAGACTTTTCGAGACATCTTCGTCGTAAGTCAGCTCGGCATCTCGCATGATTTTAAATGTATAAACTCCTATCTCATCGTAAGAGAACATGAAAAATATATGGTCGATCATCAACCGTATAATGTCGTCGATAAAAATAATATCGTGCCGGCCGGCAGCCGAAGGCAAAACGACAAAGCGGGGACACGCCGAACTGGTGGGTATCCGCACGACGGCATAACGAACCGAGCGGCGGTTTTTGTGCGACATTTTCACACCCAAATAGCTGTTCCCGTCGGGAAGAAAAGGCAATCTCACCGATTTGCGGATAATAAGGGGTACCAAACGAGGAGAAAGAATCTGCGCAAAATAACTCCGGCAAAACTCTTTCTGCTCTTCACTCAGATTTTTTTCATTGACGACAAAGATACTCTCCCGCTCCATTTCGGCCAGCACAGTCCGATAGGTAGCAGAAAAATGCTCCTGCAACAAAGCGATTTTATCATTGAGCTCTTCGAGCAGCGACTCGGGTGTATAATCTCCCGTAAGCATCTTTTTTGCATTCTTACGGGAGCGACACAAACGCATGATATTGGCGACACGTACCTTGAAAAACTCATCTTGATTGTTGGAAAATATCCCTAAAAACTGCAACCGTTGCAACAACGGGACATTCGGGTCGCAGGCTTCCTGCAAGACCCGTTCATTGAATTGTAACCAACTGATCTCCCGATTTATGAATTTATACTCCATGATGTTCACGTATTAGCTGGTCGACAAATGCGGTTTCACTCATACCCAACCATTTACGATAAAGAAACGACTCGCCGCCGGAGCGACCGAGATGTTCGACAAAACGGTTCAGGTCAAACTTGTCGGAAACAATGGCTATATCGGACGAGGCGGCATCAGCGGCATTGATTTCCTGCTCGATATGAGCCGGAATAAGCATCATAGGCTTGTTATAAAACAAGGCCTCGCACACCGACTCAAAACCGGCCGTAGTTACATATCCTTTGCATCGACGCATTAAAGATAAGAAAAGTTTGTCATTCACACGATGGAAAGTAAGATTTCTTTCGGCTTTCCACATCTCGGGATAATCCCGATTGTCCCAAAAGACATGCAGTTCGCAATCGGGGTGTTCCTTGCTCCACGCCTTGATTTGATCAGCAAATGCATTGTTGACGATATATCCGAGAATGAAATTTTCCTGCGAACACTCCTTGTTATGAAGTACCTCCTTACGCAAAAGCGGAGGAACAATCGTTATGCGACGGGCAGCGTCTCCCGCCATCGGATAAAACGACAACGCCAACAAGCGGTTACACCCCAAAGCACTCATACGCACATGCTGCCTCAACAACCAACCGTTCAGCCCCCTTCGGGAACCTTGCCTGTACCCCCGATGCAACATCAGGTATTGATGTCCTACGCCGACCATATCGACCGACAAGCGGAAACACTTCACGGCCAATCCCGATAACATCTCATAAAAATTGACGACCTCATCGGGACGATATTTCAATATCTGAGAGCGAATAAAACAGATGCTGCGCACATACGCCTCTACCCTACGGGGCGCCATATTGGCAACAACGGTCTGCACGAGACTCACATGTGTATCGCCGGCCTTGAAACTGAATTGTGGCGCCTCGAACGTATCGACAGGCGCATCTATCTCCCGCAGGAAAAATTCCGGTATCTGACGATGACGGGTATGTCCCACCAAAACTTTTACGACCTCATGCCCCTGACGACGCAATATCGAGGCCAGCGAAAGGGCTTGGGTCAAATGTCCCCGCCCCTCTCCTTGTACAACAAACAAATAACGCATCAGTTTTCTTCTTTATGATATGACAATATCGACCAGTTTCCATCGAAATCTTCGGCCAGTGCGGTCATAGACTCCACCCAATCGCCAGAATTGAGGTAATGTATATCTCCTATCATGCGGTCGTCGGCCTGATGGATATGCCCGCAAATCACACCCGAACAGTTTTTCTTTCGGGCGATGTTGCACAACGAATCTTCGAAATCGCTGATATAGGAAACCGAGGCTTTGACCGATTGTTTCACCTGTTGCGAAATCGACTTGTAGGGCAACCCTTTTTTACGACGGCGACGGTTATAGATACGATTTATTCCCATCAGCAGGCTGTACCCCACGTCGCCGATCTTGGCCAACCAACTGAAACGGGTCGTAATCGTGTCGAATATATCGCCATGCAGGACATAATAATTGCTCTCTCCGCTTCGGTAAACGTAATCGCGGCAGATAGTCAGGTTGGGTATTTCGAGCGGGAGGATACGATCGAGAAAATCGTCGTGATTTCCCCGCAAATAGATAATGCGGGTATGCGGCAATATCGAAAGCAGACGCTTGATAAAATAGGTATGACGCTTTTTCCATTTCGGCTTTTTCCCCCTGACGATTTCCCAACCGTCGATGATGTCGCCGCACAATATCAGCGTTTCGCACGTGTGTTGTTTCAGAAAAAGGTTGGCTTCTTTGGCTTTCGACCACTTCGAACCGAGATGTATGTCCGACATAACGATGGTCTTGTACTCCTTATTTTTCATTCTCTCTGTTTTGCTCTACAAAAGAACGACATGTATATTTCTAAGGAAATACAATCGTATGACAATTTTATAACAACTTTTGCCCTCTACCGGTTTCCTTTTCTGTTCCCCGACAAGAGATGCCCAAGCCAAGCGGGTGAGTATTTTGTATGAGATCTCTCACATAGGTTTGAGATGACATTACTGTCATTCTGAACGAAACGTAGTGAAGTGAAGAATCCCAATCCAAAGTGGTAGTAACATGAGATTCATCGCATACGCTCGGAATGACATAGGGTAGTCGCCCTCAAAAACGATGTCATTCTGACGACCGCATGGAGGAAGAATCTCAAATAAAATACGAGATTCCTCACACTCAACCATAGGTCTCGATTCGGAATGACAAAGGGATACCACCCTCACCCTTGATAGCCGGTAATGTCGGAGAGGAAAAATGCCCGCCTTTATCGGGCTGCCGGGAGCGAGGGAGAAGACGGAAATAGGGCGAGGACTGTTTGAGCGGAGCGAGTTCCGCAGCCCCCGTCGGCGAGCGAAGCGGGAGGCAGGAATATCCGATAACCAGCGGGCGACCTTTCTTGGTTACTTCTTTGCGGCGGGAAAGAAGTTACAGAACGATGTCATTCTGAACGTAGCGTAAGCGTAGTGAAGAATCTCCGCCTAAATGCTCAAAAGCATGAGATCTCTCACATGCGTTCGAGATGACATAGAGATTCCTTGTCGGGCTATCGCCCTCGGAAACGATGTCATTCTGACGACTGCAAGGAGGAAGAATCTCTTCTGATAAAGGGTAGGAGATTCCTCACACCGCCTGTGCGGGTTCGGGATAACAGAGAGAGATTCCTCGCATACGCTCGGAATGACAAAAGGGTTGTCTTGCTGAAAGATTTTTACCTTAAAAAAAACCGGGCGAGCAAAATTGCTCACCCGGGAAATAACCAAATAACAGCCACATCAAACAACGTCCAATACAGCCTAATGCCGGAAAGTTTAATACACAGCCACTTTATAGGACTTACGCACTCCGGACGAAACAATATCGACGATATACACGCCCTCTTTATCGACAAGAGCCGTATATTGTTCTCCCTCACCCACAGCATCGAGACGGCAAGTACCCGAGGTATCGAACATGCGTATGCGTTCGCCGCCTTCAAGCCCCTTGACATAAAGCGTACGTTCATAAACATAGACCTGCACCGTACTTTCCAGCACCTCATTGTGGCGGAAAGTCAGCGAGAATCGGCCGAACTCATCGCCCGCTCCGTCGGAAGCAAACGTATAGGCCGACTCCTTCAAATCGGTAATCTGCCCTGTCGCATTATCGGTAAGGAGTATGACATCGTAATCTTCGGCAATCGTCCCGTCGGGCAAATCGATTGTATACATACCGCTGTCGGCCACATACACACCTATCGGAGTAAGGGCTGTTTCATCGACCGCAGCAGCCAGCGAAAAACGAGTTCCCGTCGACGGGTTGGCAATATATATCTGCGGCACATCGCTGTTCATACTCATAAACTTGATACCGTCGCGTCCTATCTCATAGGCCAACGCCCCTGCCGATGACTCCTGTGTTCTCAAAGCGACTTCGTCGCTCCCTGTCTCTCCCGAAATACGCAACGCCAAATTCTGTCGGGAAGAGGCATAGGCATTAACTTCCGGTACTCTCGGTTGCGGGAAAATCAATTCCTCTACCGACCCGTTGCCGATAACAGCCGTCTGGGTAAAGAAGCCGTCGCCCATGCTACCGGTTCCGCCCTCCCATGACTCGGCCGTGTTATAGGTCTGCCCGTCATACGAGTAAAGGAGATGCGGCAGATCTATACCGTTCAAATCATAAGAAGCGACCAGATAAGGAATTCCGAAGAGATTCCAGCCCATGTTTTCCTTATGGGTGAAACGGGGCGACCCGTCTTCCTCGACCTCGGTAAGATTGTACTGGGTAAGCGATACGGCCTTATCGGTGTTGTTCTCGGTATAGACGGCCGTTCCGCGCCCCGTAAACCGGTAGGTTCCCGCCTCGGACAGACGAAGCCCGAAACCTTCTCCGGCAGCAAAAGAGTCTTTTACTTTCCAGAAAAGAGAATTAGACTCGGCATATCTCGTCAATGACTCGGCCCTACCCCGACCGTCGTAATAAGCGGTCGTATCGTCCTCGGCTAAAGATCGGGGAGCATAGGTCGTTCCCTCATACGCCACCCGCTCGATGCCGGCACGTTGCAGGGTATACGGTACGGCGGCCAGTTGCCACCCGGCGTTATCGTATTTCCGCTCTACGGCTACATAGTCGAGGCTTACGGCATTGCCATTGGCATAGAGCGAAGTACCCTCTTTGAGCAAGAGGTATCCGGGAGCGAAGGTCGATGACAGACCGGACAATTCGAGATTCCCACCATGTACATACACGACCGATCCTCCTGCCGGAGCTTGCGTAGCCTTATACCTGTCCTCGATATTCCACGTCTCGAAGCAACCGTAATCGACCTGATCTGCAAACAAGCGGGCGTTGCCCATGACATCGCGGTCGGTATCGTAGTCGATATATTGCGCGAAAGTATTAGGGACAAACGAGTTGGCCTCCCCTTTATCGATAGCCGCACTCATCTCTTTGAGTTGATACGAGAGTGGGCCTTCGAGATAAGGATTATAGGGATCGTCGTCGTTTTTCAGAGCCTCATCTTCATAAAGCGTATCATCGAGCATACGGTTTTTCGTGGCAATGGTATTGAACATCTTTCCTTCGTTTATAGAGACAACTGGCGTCGTTCCTTCGGGGGCATCGACGGTAAGATTCACCAGCGTACCGCCGTCGTTCTTCACGACGGCAGCACCCTCCCCGGGCGTATTGCCCTCGATAAGCATGTTGTAGAGCAATCCGCCCGTGTTCTCAACCACCGGAACATTCCCGCCGGTAACCGTCATGCCGTGAACATAGTTGTTGCGCAACGCCATTTTGTCGGAGACACGCACGGCAGCCGTCGTTTTCTCCGTAGCCGAAACGATTTCAAAACCATCGAGCAATACGACGTTCCCGAAAGTCTCCTCGCCGTTATAAGACACTCCTTCTATCTCCGTGGAGATCGTCGTCGACGCCAATAGTCCGGGACGATCGGCAGCAATCTTATCGACCGTAACAACCGGCTCCACTCCCGAAGCGGTAACCGTATCGGTATAGCTCGACTGCACGCTACCATACAGCGACACACCGTTGCGCATCGTAACCGACTCGCCCGTGCGACCGCCCTTGACAAATACGGTCGCATCGCCGCCATCTTTACGGGTGGCGACATACACGGCGCACAAATCGACCGCTTCCTGCAAACGTCCCTGACCGAAAGCCTTTTCCCATGTCGTACCGTCGCCGTCGAGGGTCTTGCCCGGCTGCACATAGAGTACCGGGTAGAGCCGCTGATTATTTTCATACGCGCCCCGGTCGATGTTCTCGTCATAGACACGGAGGTCGCTCAACGTTATATCGTAGCCCGACGATTGCCCGTCGGCAATTCCCAGAGCTGCCCGATAGCTTGCCGAGTCGCCCTTGTTGAGGAGAACAGCCGAAGCCCCGATGTCGAAACTCCGCACGGCTAAATCGTCGGCGTAGGGATTCTCGAAGTTCGGTCCCCTGATGACATCGTCGTTCTGCGGCACGAGGTCGTCGTTGTTGTATTCGGGCAAGGCAAGAGTCGTTGCAGCAAGATTCTGCACGGCATTGTACCGGATATTTTCGGAATTGATAATATCACAACCCGTAGCCGGAGTTCCGCCCAACTGGGAACCGCTGATATTTTCAGAACCGTTCTTGTCGATTCCCGTACCGCCGTTGCGCCAGAGTACCGAGTTATATAGTTTCGACGAATAAGCATTCTCTCCATATATGCTGTCCGAAAGCACGGGCACACCCGTATTCATCGCAAAGGTCGCATTGAATACTTCGGTATCGACGGCATCGAGCGGAACGCCCTTGTTGGAATGGAAGAGCGTATTGTATATGAGCGACCGGCCGCCGCGACCGGCGATTTTCACCACCGGCAAAGATACGGCCGTACCGTCGTTTCCTCTGAATTCGCAACCGCTCAACGTCAGCTTGGTTATGTTTTTATCGTCGGTTCCGGCTTTGGTCTCATAGCGGAAAGCTGTTCCGTAGGGATTTTCAAAAGTGATATTCTCTATCGTAACCGGTATAACCGGCTTGGCCGACTCTTCGCCCGTATCGTCATTTTCCCGGTTGGCCGCATCTTCTATATTGAAAAGGGTCTTGACACCCGAATTTATGGTCGTAACGATGGTCTTATAGGCTTCGCCCCGGTAGATAGAACTCTCGACGGGAATAGGCTGCCGCTGGTTATCGTCGTTATAACCGCCGGCGATGCGTATCGATCCGATATTTTTTGTACCGGTAGATTTATCATCTCCCGAACCGTACCGCGTATCGATGACGAAACCGCCGTTCTTATTGACGGTATAAATCGGCGCGTATTCGCCCTCGGTCATGAAAATAACCTTGTCTTTCCCGTTACGGTTGAGAGTGAGCCGTTCGATGGCCCGTTGCAGGTTGCTGGTGGCGGTAGCCCATGACGAGCCGTCATTGGTACTGCCGGGCATCTCCTCGGCGCAAACATATAGTGTATCGGCATCGGTATTGAGCAAGGTATGTTCATACTCGTAGACACCTATGTCGATGTAAGTATTCTGTCCCGATTCACCTTTCGACTTGTTGAGGTCGAGGCTCACGCGATGCAGTTCCCGCCCCGCAGCCGTCTTCATGTAGGTATCGCCCACTCCCGGCAGCAACTTTCCGTACACGGTAATATTTCCCAACGCGATGTAATGCGACAAAGCGAAATAGAGGCCGCCTCTTTTTTTGTCTTCGTCCGAAGGCGATGCCCACAACCAAGAATCGGAAGTTTCATCATACGTCTGCACAGCCCAACCCCAACCGGCATCGACCATCGGATTGATACGGCTCAGCGACCAGTCGGCCGATTGCTGGTAACCCGCAACGCCCGCCCGGATCGAAGGATTAGAGAAGTTTGGCCCGTAAAGCGACCTATTTTCGGAAGTCAGGTTTACATTATTGTTTTTGAAGTTTGGAATAATGCCTACTGCCGATGCGTCTTTGTTTCCCTCGCCCATCACGGCGATTTTGTCCCACCCCTCTTCATAAGCACAGAAGTACAGTATGTCCGGAGCATCGGCAGTAGACGGGTCGCCGCAAGGCGATCCGTCGGTATTCCATTTATTGATGGTATAACAACCAGAGGCCGATTCATTACCCCAAAAAGCGGTATTGAAGACAAGATTAGAAGAAAGGTTGATGGCCTCCATTCCGATTGCGGACTTATTCAAAGAGTAGATACACGGATACTCGGCAGCCTTGTTACGCACCAGATTGCAGTTCACCACCCAGATACGGGAATTGCTCTCGTTGAAAATCGCACCGCCCTTGCCGGCTGCTTCGTTATTGGCATAGAGCGAGTTGACCGAATAGACGGCCCCATCGACATAGAGCGCACCACCCGAACCGGCATACTCCCCTCCCTCGTCCGAGGCAGAGGAAGCAACCGCCTCATTGGCCGATATCTGCGAACTGAATATCGAACAGATACCCGTATTGTAGATAGCACCGCCCTGCACGCCGCTGTTGCCATAGATGAGACTGCGACGTATCGTGAGCGGGATATAACGTTTCGTACCGCCGGCACCGCCGTTATCGGTTCCGTCCACACACACAGCACCTCCCTTGTAGTAGTTGTCACGATATGCATCATCGCCGGGCACCAAGTCGGCGGCATACCCGCCCGTAACGGTTATTCCGTCGAGAATGATGGGTTGCCCCGATTTCGTTCCCGAATTCCCGACAGAAACAAGCTCGGGCAACGTACCGACTTTGTTCTCATCGGCACAAGCATAAATGACGTGGTACACACCGTGGGCATTGATTTCGCTATTCGATTTACCCGAAAAAACGGTCTGGTTGGAAAATTCCCACGGCTCGACGACAGAATTTCCGTTCAAGTCCATACGTTCGCGTCTCGACAGACAAGTATCGCTCAACGCAGGAACGAACCCTATACCGGCTATTTCATGCGTACCTCCATCGGTATCCTGACAATAAAGTTCCTTCCCCGAGAACCCGCCGTATATCGACACGCCTTCGGGTATGGTGAAAGCCGATGTGCGGGCATTCTCCACGGTCGTTCCGTCGCTCGCTTCCCGTGGAGTATATGTACCGCCGGCCATGAATATTTCGAAAAGCAGGTCTTTGTTATCCACGCCATCGACCAGCGGCTCTTTTTTATTGCGTATATGCTTGATGTAACGCAGGGCATCATGCAGCTCGTACATAGGATAGACAAACGACGCACCTCGAACCTGATAAATCGTATCGTTGCCCGTTAGCGGGGTGTCGAGCAACTTATCGAGATCGCTATGTACGCGCGTACCGTCGGTAACGAATATACGCCGTATCAGAAGATCTTCGGGAGGTGCTATCGAAACGCCCAACGAACGGGCTCCCACATCGATATTGTCGCCCATATTACGCACCCGACCGGCAAAATCATGAGTGGCGAGTTGCACTGCCGAGAGCCACCGGTCGTACTCTCTCTGAGGCATGCCGGCTGCAACCAATACCGATGTCTCCTGTATCATATAATACCCGTAACCCCCATTACCGTCGTCCACAAAACGCACGCCGCTTTCATTATCGGCCGATACCGAACGGTTGTTCAATCCCGGTACTTGCAGGTTCTCTACCGCCACATAAGAGAACAGGTAGTCATTCTTATCGCCGCCGTTATAGTTGCCATACACATCTTTGGCATAGTTGGCCGTATTTCCCCAAACGACCGACGAATTGACATTCAGCCGGCGACCGGTAAAATAGATACCGCCCCCCTCGCCCGCAGCAGCGTTCCGCACGATAGTCGAAGCAATAACATAGGAATCTTCATCGCCCGTATCGCCCTCGGCATAGATACCGGCCCCCATATCGGCGCTGTTGCCGGTTACCAACGTACCCGATACAATGGCTCCGGCTTTCAGGTAGACACCGCCACCCTCGCCCGAGGCCGCATTGTCCTGCACGATACAGTTGCGTATGTGCGAGTAAGGCTCGGCTATGACACCGCCGCCCCGGCTGTCGTCTTCGTGCAACGAACCGTCGGCATTACCGCCGGTAATGAAAAGGCCGTCGAGTACCGCATAACCTGCCTCGGCGGGTATAGTTTTATAGGTCATATCGTCATCTTCACGCATGAGGTCTCCGTTCTCGTCATAAAGGTACTCGGTGAAGACCACCGCATGATAGGTGTTGATAAGCGACATATCGGCGGCCGATACATACTGGGCCTTGAATGTCGTTTTGTGCGTGCGTATGTCCCGTTCGGTCTCGACAAAGGTCTCGTCATAACCGCCCCATACCTCTACGCCTCTCGGCACGATAAGGGCATAACTGCGCACATCGATTTCATCGTCGAGCATTTGGTCTTCGCCCGGTACGACAGCCGTGCGCCGCGGTGCATAGGCAGTCGTGCTGCCTGCTACCTTCACGATATAATGGAGATGAGGATTGGCCGCTTTCGCCCGGCCAGCGGCATCGAGCACTTTCTGCAACTTCATCCAGCAGGCGGCGTTCTCGGGACTGTCGGCCGAGGCATTACCCTCGCCGCCGGCATACGTTACATAATAGATATAGGCATCTACATCCTGACCTCCGATATTTACTTCTTCGAGATGCGGCTTGATGTCGTATGCGCCGTTGTGCTCGTAAGCGCCTATATCAATGGTACAGTCTTGTATACGGTCGGCAAAATCGACGTCGGTCGACGGCAACGATACACCCGCCGGCTCATTAAGGCCGGCATTGATGCACGGAGATGAAGAGGCAAGACGGTAGTTGTTCTCGTCTTTCGACTTGTCTCCGAGTTCGAACGGATTGGCTAAATCCGTTCCCTGCTTATTCCCGTCTCCTTCGGTTATTTTAGAAGTAATGTTGTAGGGCAACAAATTCGCCGTCTGCACATAACAGTTTCTAAAAGGATTGAGTTTGCTGGCGTCTTGCGCGCCTACGGCTGCCCCCGAATTACCGTAAATCAGGGTATTGAATACATTCAATGCCACATCGGGATTGTAACCTCCCGTATATTGGTGCATACCGCCCGTACCCCCAGAACCGTTATAAGCCACCGTATTGTTGTAGAACGTGGCATCTTCGATAAAAATACCTCCACCGTGGGTTTGTGCGTAATTACTGCTCACGAGCAAGTTATATCCTGTTCCCAGAATCATATACATACCGCCGCCATAAGCCTCGTTACTGCGTGTTACATTATTATATACAAAACAGTTCTCGACCGTTCCGTCGGGAGAGTCGCAATAGATGCCGCCGCCCCGGTTACGATCTCCGGTATTGTTGTAATTATTCCGTACAACACAGTTTTTCAACGAAGCCCCTTGAAAAAGACGCACGCCGGCTCCGCCGTCGCGATTGGCCGACAAGCCGTTGATAAAACCGTGCCGTATGGTAAAACCGTCCCACAAGGCGCCGTTATATTTCACGTAGTCCTCACGGCGCTTGTCCGACGCACCGGAAGATGTACCCGCACTTCCATGTGAATACGTTCCGTCCAACGGGGCCAGGGTAGGCAGGCACACGTCGGGCTGGGACAGCACGTATTTACGGATATTCGAGGGTAAATTGCCCGATGCCGTATAACCGCCGTTAACCGCATCGGTTACAGTTACGGGAGAGTCGATCTGTATCTGCAAAATCGTCTCGTAATCGGCGATACGGTCGGCATACCCGCTATTCTCGTCGTTCAGAGGAATCCCTTTGGCCAAGAGCGGACGGCGTTCGCTCTCTCCGGGACAGCCGGTATCGACATCGGGAAATCCTCCTTTCACGGTTACCGAATCGCGTATCACGAAACCTTTGTAGTCGGTGTACGTACCGCCGGCCACCCATACTTCAAGGCGTCTCATCGAGTCGCGTGCGGCTCTCGATGCCATCTCCACCGCATATTGCAATCCGCCCACATACTGCTCCTCACGAGTGTTGGTGATTTGATACACGGGTCTACTAGGAGGCGATGGAAGATTTATATCCGATTCCGTAATATCTGGTGGAGTATCATTCCCGAAGGTTGTTCTTTCTCTATGAGTTCCGGTTCCCTCATAATCGTCTGGCCCATTTGCCCCATTATTCCAAGTATAGGTATAGGTATAGGTATAATAATGATCGTATATACCCCAACCCCTATTTTCCGTCCTATCATACTGAATATTTGTAATTATACATTTAGGATTAGTCGCCCAGAATTGTTTGCTGGCGTTGGAGGTTTCGCCGTAGGGGCAGGCGTCGGCATCGTAGTAACCGGTATACCGGCTATCTGTTGTAGAGATTTTCCGATTATTCTCAATAACAGCCCCTCCCGTCTCCATGTCGTAAATGGCATTTCCGTTGATAGCTTCGGCCCACGACGAGCCGTCGCCGCCTCGGGAGAGGTCGACCTTTCCTTCTGCATCGCGGTAGTCGCGCACATAGAAGAGCCGGCCTTTGAGGGGCAGTTTCGAGTTCTGGTAAGCACCGATGTCGGGGCCACCGCCCGTCGTGCGGAGGGTAACGGTGGTAATATCGGTAAGCGTATGGTCGGTATCTGGACACGCCCGATTGATGAGAGGACTCATATTGGAGGGCATATAGCTGGTAAGCCCGCCATTATAGGTATTGAATGCGTCGAGGCTACGCCCTATGTTGCGGGTGGGATTCTCGCACACGGGATAGTTCGCTTCGTTCTTGTTATAGGTAAGGGTCGAGAAATTGCCGTCGGCATCGAAACCCGCCCCGGTATCGAACGCGCAATAGGTTGCCGATACATTCTCGATGGTAAGGGCATCTTCGGCTTTGAGTTGCGTGCAATCGGAGAGGTCGAAACGGGCGTTGCTCCACACCCACGAATCGATGAGCGACACCTTGCCGGGAAGGGTGGCGTAAACACCGTAGCCGACATTTTTTACGATAGTCTGGTGATCCATATTCACGGAAACATTTCCTGCCGTACCGGGCATATCGAAATAGACGGCCGCCGAAGGGGCGGCATCACTGTGGGTCGAGGTATTGTTGTTGATAACGCAATTGCTCATCGTCAACGAGAAGTCGGCACCCTTATGAGGAGCAGCATAGAGGGCAGCCCCCTTTTCGCCGACACAGTTCTCGATGATGCAGTTGCGTATGACGTTGCCCGTCATCGTACCGCCGGCGACCGCTCCCATCTGCGGATCGACCACCATGACGATACCACCGCCGTGCTTGATAAGCGACGACTGATTGCCTGTCTGGGTGGCATCGCCGTTGATGATATGGAAGCCGTCGAGTACGGCATCGGAAACTTCCTTGAAAACGACACAATGGTAAACAAACTCCTTATCGCCCACCTTACCGTCGATGACCGAACGGTACACGACGGGATTCCGCAGGGAACGGTCGGTACCAGCAAGCGACCGGGCGTACCCGCCGTAAACCTCTACCCCCGAAACCAGTTGTATGCCGGCCGAGAGATAACGGTCGCTGAAATAAGAACAGAGCGGCGACACAGTTCCCTCTTTTACATAGATGATCCGCTTCTTGCCGTCATAGAGGTTGTTGCGAAAATGCTCCAACGCAACATTGAGATAGGCCAGCGGGGTTTCCCAACTGCCTCCCAGCCCGCCTTCGGCCATACTATTGACCTCAGGATCGACGAACAAGGCGACCGTATCGTCGCTCTCGTAAGGAGTTATTTCGGGACTACCTATGTGATAGGCACCCAAAGAGGGACATATATTATAGGAGTCGCCGCAGATGTCGGTCGTCGTGGCCGCCCGGTCAAGCGGATAGGCCGAAAGGTCTTTGAGGTCGGATATGCGCCGGCCGTACTCCCTCATGGGAGAAACGGGAGCCGGTTGCCAATCGTAGCGGGTTGCATAATCATCGTCTCCCGTATAATTGTCGGCCTCGGAAAGCACACCCGCCCTCGCCAGCCTCCCATCGGCATCGAGCGGCGGGTGGGTGAAAACAGGGTAATTGTCGGCCTCGGAAACGGAAGCGGTATTTTCTCGCTCGAGCGACAGCACCGACGACCGGTAGGTATAGGTCCACTCGGTGATGGCTTGGTCGGAAAAGGCCGAATAAAAGACCAGAGAAGTGATGGCGCTCGTCTTGTCGGCATCGGGTCGGTGGTAATACTGCACAAACCCTGTCGTACCGACGGTTCCGCCCCAAAAGACCGAATTGATGATACAGCCGTAATTTTTGACATACACGCCGGCGCTTTTGCCGTTCTGCACGTCGTTGATGGTGATTCCCGTACCGTTGCAGCGGTTGGCGACAACCGTGAGGTTATTGAGTATGCCGCCATTATGGAGATACACACCGCCGGCTTCGTTCGATGCGGTGTTGTTGGCAATGATCGTCGAGACGGCCGACATATTGAGGTAATCGGCCAGCGTTCCCGTACTGCCAGTCGGATTATAGAGAGCCAGTCCGCCGCCGTTGGCAGCAAAATTATTGACAATCATCGAGTAGCGTATATCGCCGCCGCCCGATAGCGCGGCGGCGCCGCCGTATCCCTCAGATGAGCCGGCGGCGCCGGGGGAGGTATTGCGGTGGAGATAAGACGACTCTACGAGGCCGCCGCCATCGAGGTACACGCCGCCGCCGCGTTCGGTAGCCGAGTTTTCGGTAACGATACAGTTGCGCACGACACCCCCCTCGACAAGATAGATACCGCCACCCCGGCTGTAATGCACGCCCGAGGAGGTCTCGTCGGAAGCGTAACCGTGTTTTACGGTAAACCCGTCGAGCACTGCTTCATGGTCGAGCGCAACGGGTGCGCCATCACTGTCGAACCCTTTTACGGCAAACCACACGACATGGTACACATTGGAGGGAAAGGTGGTCGTATAACTCTGGTTCTCATCGCTCCACTCGAACGTGGCGGGATTGCTGCCAAGCAGGTCGCCCGACAAGATAGTCTCGTACTTGAACTGCCAGCCGTAACGGTGGCCTTCGCGCATGGGACGGTGCGCAGGATCTTCGATATACTCGCCGCCGGCTTCTTTTCCGCCGGCCGGGAAACCGCCGTAGAGGGCGATACCGGGCGACATCTTGAAGGAAGAAAAGAGCGTGCTGCCCCCCTCGGTCGACTCGGTGGGCGAATAGGTTCCCTCGGCAACGAATATTTCGCCGCCTTCGGTGATGCCGTTGGTCGCCATATACTCGGCCAGTTCGTTGATAGCGTCCTGCAAGTTATTCCGGGCCTTGTCCCAACTGCGGCCGTCATTGGCGTAAGCGCCGTTTTTCACATCGACATAGCGGCGCAACTCATAACCGGCTTGTTGCTGTGCCGTAACCGCCGCCGCCAATAAGAACAGAAGCGCGACGATACTCGAAATACGTACTCTCTTTCGCATTATAATCATTCTTCTTTTCTCCTTTTTATTGTCCGATACCGTTTACGGTTACATTCAACCTGAAATAGGTGGCATACTCGGTCTCGAAATTCTCGACGACAGAGGTATTTTCGAGTTTCTGCGTCGTTTTGCCTTCGTCATCGGTGAGAACGATCTCCCATGTAAAAGAGAGCGCATTCCCACCGGTAGGTGCCGGCTGGAAAATATAGGTATCGAAACGTCCGTAAAAATTGTTTCCCTCGTTGGCCTCGAATGTATATGTCGTCGCTTCACCGTTGCCGGGCACATTCCCTGCCGGCTTGAAGTAATATCCGCCCGTCAAAAGGTTTTTCAAGGTGAAAGAGGCGACGCGCCAATTTTCATACACTCCGCCTTTCCTGAAATCGTCGGAGAGATTGTACATGACATCGAACTTGGCGGCGACGTGGTAACAGACGATCGTCGCGTTCGTATCGATCTTGTCCTTGTCGGTAAGCAACGTGCCTTTCCCGGCATACACATCGGCGATGCTTACTGTGCCGCCCCCGGATTGCCGGGCCGAGAGCATGAGATTCCCGATGTAGGCCTCATCGATGACTGCTCCGCCCTGCACGCTCTCCACCTCGGCCTGCAAGTCGGGAATGGGGTCGTGCGAAGCAATGGCATAGAGCATGACCTCGTCGGTCGCGGGCATGGGCAAGATTACCGTGCGCAGGTAGTTGACGACTGTCCCGGTCGCATTCTCGACGGGCGTCCATGAATCGGACGAAAGGTTACTCAATGAGAAAGCCGATACGCGACGGGGCTGGGCTGACGACGGCTCGGTAGGGGTATATGCCGTGAAAAAATAGAGATAACGGGGTATCTGCTGGGAAGAGGCCGAGCCGGGATCGCCGGGAGTGCGCTGCCCGAGGTCGACATCGGCCGGGACACGTACAACGACAGCGAGGTCGCGGGAGATGTCTATCACCTCCTCTTTGCTGCAACCGGTCGGGACGAGCATCGCCGCCGGAAACAGTATCGCACATATTTTTTTCAAAAGCCTTGTCATATCGTGTTGTACTTTTTATTTCTTTTTTATCTCCGTTCCTCTTCATCGCATTTCGGCTGCGGAAAAGCGTTTTGAAGATTATTCCCTGCCGAACGGAACGGTTGTCATTCGAATATGAGGAATCTCGTATTATTTGTTTGAGATTCTTCACTTCGCTTGCGCTACGTTCAGAATGACAACGTTTCCGAGGACAACTGCCCTATGTCATTCCGAACCGACGCCAAGCCGAGTGCTGTGCAGAACACGCTTGTTCGGGCACAGCCGAGGCGCGAAGGAGGAAAACAAGGTTAACCGAGACCTGTGGTCGAGCGTGAGGAATCTCCCACCCTTTATCAGAAGAGATTCTTCCTCCCTGCGGTCGTCAGAATGACAGTATTCCGTAACTTCTTTCCCGCCGCAAAGAAGTTACCCAGAAAGGTCGCCCGCTGGTTATCGGGTACTCCTGCCTCCCGCTTCGCTCGCCGACGGGGGCTGCGGAACTCGCTCCGCTCAAACAGTCCTCGCCCTATTTCCGTCTTCTCCCTCGCTCCCGGCAGCCCGATAAAGGCGGGCATTTTTCCTCTCCGACATTACCGGCCATTAAGGGTGAAGGCGGCAACCCATTTGTCATTCCGAATGAATATGAGGAATCCCATGCTATTTGTTTGGGATTCTTCATTTCACTGTGTTCCATTCAGAATGACATTTGACTGTCATTCCGAGCGAGGCTATCAGCCGATGAGGAATCCCTCTCTTCGTTCTTGGGTAGAGATTCTTCCTCCCTGCGGTCGTCAGAATGACAGCGCACTGGGAATGAGATTCTTCACTCCGCTCACGCTACGTTCAGAATGACATTGCACTGCGAGGCCATAACACTTGGCAGGAGATTCTTCGGGGTTAACCCCCCTCAGAATGACAGCACTTGGCTTGCGCTGCGTCGGGCACGACAATATACGGGGCAAAGCCCGGGAGCGACTCCCGCCCGCCGGCGAGAGGTTTCTCATATTTCTATATCATGGTCTCCGCCCGGCTTCCAATCAAGGGAAACGGTAACAGAGACTTCGGTTCCTTCATATATAATCTCTCCGTTTTCGGAGATACGGGCTTTCAAGATTTTGGGTTCACCGGCAGCAAGGGGCTCCCGGATAGAGAGCACATTACGGGTCGTTTTTCCGCCCCGGGTTACATATACGTGCATCTGCCAATACTCTTCGTCCGACGCGGCACGTTGCACCGCATCTTCTTCTCCCCGGGAAGGGAAACACACGCCATAAGAAGCTACCAGACTGTCGGTAAGCAACCGCGACGTACGCACGACGGTAGGCGTGGAAAAATCGTATGTGCTGTCGGCAAAAGAGAATCCGGCAGCGGTATTCACAATATAGGTCTCGACACTGTCGACCGCCGGTGAAAGGACGAGCGCGACAGCGCTGTTGGTCATACGCAGGGGTATGTGCATATTTTTGTCGCTCCCGTCGATACCGACATCGAGCGCACCGTGATAGATGCCATAGGTAAACGAGTCGAGCGTATCGCCATCGACATAACGCACCGCGTAATTATCGAGGCAGTCGCAGGTCGTCGTACCGCAGGCGGGCTCGGTTACGGCATTGGCCACCGGATGGTGGCGGTAAGTGCCTTGCGGCAGGTAGAGCGAGTAGTTCACCTCGTTGCCACCGCCGGCCTCTACGGTCTCGTAGTGGGCGGTTGCCCGGCTCCCGCTCTCGAAGAAGGGTACTTCGAGGTGATAGATTTTTCCCGAAAATACGGGGTTCAACTTCTCGATGAGCAGACGGGACATCTCCTGCTCGGCAGCACCCGCCGAAAGGTGAGAGTTGATGATCCACTCCATCTCCAGTTCGGTCGTAAAGCGGAAGTTGAAGTCGCAATACGAACCGCAATCCGACAGGTCTTCGTTGATACACGAAACCATCGTGCAGGCAACCGCCAGTCCCGCCACGGAACGCAGCAACTTATGGATAAGGGAACGATATGTCGGCGTGCAGTCGGACATTTTTACTTGTTTTTCTTTTTTAAAGGAGGGGTCGGGAATGTCGGGAGCTCCGACGCTCCCGACCCCCTCTCGGGTTATTTGGTTTATATTCTGTTTTTTCGTTTCAGGGTCGTTTCTCCGTCCCCGAATAGTGCCATTCCGAAGCGAGACCTGTGGTCGAGCGTGAGGAATCCCTACTCACCACACCTACGGCCAGAGATTCTTCCTCCCTGCGGTCGTCAGAATGACATCGTATTAAGGTTCGTCATTTCCTCCTACACTCTCGTCAATCGAAATACCTTGCTTCCATGTAAGATCTACCATTAATGCAAAGTCATTTACAGAGGTCGTAAGATCGGGTAAGGTAGCAAGAGCATTTGCCAAACCGGAGATTGTCAGATTGGCCGTCGTATAATAATCCGACGCAAAAACTTGTTTAGGCTCTGTTGTTCCAGAAGAAGAAGAAGGATCGAGGTTACCCACAAGGTAAAAGGTGGCACCGGTTGGTATGATACCGTCTTTCCCATTAAAAGCCACTCCGTCGTTACGGACTTCAAGGGCAATCTGCACCTTACCCGAATTGCTTACGCTGCTTTCATACTTCTGGGAAGGTAATCCCAAGATATAGGTATTTACATCTGTATTCGAACTTGTGATACCCTCTTTACCGGAAATAATATCGTTGTCATAGATCATATATTTCCAATCATTACTCTTGTTGGTAAAGGTAAAATCGACCGAAGCAGGCTGTCCCCCTACAATAACACCGGTCAACGTGAAAGCAGGAGTTCCTCCGGCTTTCGTCAACGGAATATCTTTACTTTCAGCATCCTTTAAGGAGGAGGAGGAGGCTTTGACCTTGACATCGAGACGGCCTACGGCGTAGTTGACACTCTGTTTCAAACCCACGCCCGTGCTCATACTTGAAGTTATCGCGATAGCTTCGCTTCCAAAGGAGGAGGAGGAGTAAGTAACAGGCCAAGAATTGGTACGGTAATAAAGCGAAGGAGGATAGCTTATTTTAGAATCGGTCTCTATAATATCTTTATTCCACTCTATTTTTTGACTCGGCTCTTCTTTCGACCAATCGAACTCATACACAGCCGCAGGCAATTTGTAGCTTTCTCCATAGAAAGCATTCATTTTCGCTTTTACTACATTGATACTATCGGATAAATTATGCTTATCCTTTTCCTCCGCAAGAGCTGCTTCCAACTGCGTCAGCAAATAGGACAACTGCTCTTTTGCAACCGAAGATTTACCTTTTTTCAACTCTGCAAAAATACTCTGCATCGTGCCCGTGCCCGTGCCCCAATGTGTACGTAAGCAACCGCGCAGATTGAGTAAGGCCGCTGAAAACTCTGTAACAGACGGAATGTCGATGGGTGTGAGGTCGAACGAAATATCTTGGGCCGTAGAAACACTCGCCGCAGGAGTTTTAGTATAGTTCGGCGTAAGACGACCGTCATTACCCGAAGCCTTCGTTTCGCCATAGAGGAGGAACGCCGTAGTACCCGGCAACAGTCCGATGTTGTTATAGACTTTCACGGTACTGCTCAAACCGTTTGATTCTATATCATCCAATTTTTTCATAAGCCCCATGAACGAAGACTCTGCCTTAACCGTATCACCTACATTGTCTACTTGAAATTGCATGAGGTAGATATTCTGCATACCCTGAAAGGTAGAATTTTCCTGCACATAATCGGCCGTAGAACGTTGTGTCTTGGCGTGAGGGATAGCAAAAGAAATGGTGGTTTTTACCTCATCGACTTCACCGGGAACAGTCGTTGTATCGCTACCACCCGACAATAACTCTTCATCGTCGCTGCTACATGCCGTAAAAGCGACACCCGAGACAAGCGCTGCGCTCGCAAGGGCCAGTTTCCATGTTTTTCTCATGTCTTTTTTCATTTAATGAATAATACGTATTGATTCGTTTATATTTGGTTTATCACGTTTGTCGTTTTCTCTTTGTCTGCCCGCCGCTGCGGGCTTTTGTCATTCCGAACCGATGCCAAGCCGAGTACTGTGCAGAACACGCTTGTTCGGGCACAGCCGAGGCGCGAAAGAGGAAAACAAGGTTAACCGAGACCTATGGTCGAGTGTGAGGAATCTCCGTTTTTCTCATCGGTTGAGATTCTTCCTCCTTGCAGTCGTCAGAATGACATCGTTCTGTAACTTCTTTCCCGCCGCAAAGAAGTAACCCAGAAAGGTCGCCCGCTGGTTATC
>ENA-OZDC01000358-OZDC01000358.1-human-gut-metagenome-genome-assembly--contig:-NODE-358-length-25998-cov-22.583895_pt1 | contig 25998 bp, 16 predicted proteins | sample MGYA00244082_ERZ653570 | MGnify/ENA primary metagenome ERZ653570 (study PRJEB26926, sample SAMN06164919) | human gut metagenome | biome: ENVO:00009003; feature: ENVO:2100002; material: ENVO:00002003... | reverse complement strand
AGGATGCCGTAGACGCCCGTCTTGATCATCACGCCCGACATCAGGGCCGAGACGTGCGACGGTGCGGCGGGGTGGGCCTCCGGAAGCCATACGTGCATCGGGAAGAGTCCGGCCTTCATGCCGAAGCCTGCCAGGAAAAGGAGGTAGAGCGGCAGCACGGGCTGCGTGCGGAATGCGGCGGCCAGAGCCCCGAACGAGGTGTCGCCCGTCGCGACATCGAGACGGACGAAGCCGATGAGCAGCAGCACGAAGCCGATGTGCATCATGATCAGGTAGGAGAGGGCGGCGCGGCGAACCTCGCGGCGCTCGGCGTCGAAGAGGATCAGCAGGAACGACGCCACGGTCATCAGCTCCCAGAAGAAGAGGAACGAGTAGCCTCCGTCGGAGAGCACGACGCCCAGCATGGCATAGCACATGGTGACCAGCGAGGTGTAGTGCAGCGAGACGTGGGCCGGGGACTTGTGCTGCAGGTGGCGGGCCAGGTAGCCCTGCGAGTAGAGCACGGCGGCCACCGAACCGATCGCAATGACGAGGACGAAGAGCGCCGAGAGGCCGTCCATCGAGCCCGAGTCGCCGCCGAACGGCGTGCCGGAGATGACCCACAGCGGTCCGTAGTGGGCTCCGGCGAGCGTTGCCGCGGCCCGTATGCCGACGGCGAGCGTGCCGATGAGCGTCAGGCCGAGTGCGGCCCACGCTTTCATGCGCAGGGGTAAGGCGAACAGCAGGGCTGTCACCGCCGCCAGCGCGAGAAGTGTACCGAGAAAAAACATGCTGTTATGATAGGTGTCTTTATTTCGAACCGTTTACGACCGACGTCATCACCACGGCCACGAGGGCTGCGGTTTCGGTCCTCAGGCGCTGCTGCCCGAGCGTGATCTCCTCGAATCCGTGTTCGAGCGCGAAGTCCACTTCGGCGGGGGAGAAATCCCCCTCGGGTCCGATGCAGACGAGCACGGGCTCTCCCGGGCGGATCGCCTCGGGCAGGTAGCGTTTGCCCGAGGAGGCGTGTGCCGCCCCGCAGTGGGCGATCAGCCGCCGCCCCTCGAAGGGGGCGAGCACCGCCTCGCGGAACGGGGTGAGCGGGTGCAGCACCGGGCGGTATCCTTGAGCGACTGCTTCATGGCCGCCGTGATGATCTTCTCGCTCCGCTCGGCCTTGAAGACGCGCCGCTCGCTGTGCTCCGTTTCGAGGGGGATCACGGCGCCGATGCCCACCTCGGTGGCCTTCTCGAGAAACCACTCGAAGCGGTCGGCGTTCTTGGTCGGGGCTACGGCCACCGTCAGCGCATAGGAGAGCCGCTCGAAGTCGGGGATCGTCTCGACGACCTCCACGGTGCACCGGCGCGGGTCGTCCTCCACGATCCGGCAGCGGTAGAGCGTACCCCGCCCGTCGGCGATGTGGAGTGTTGCGCCGCGTCCCAGGCGCAGTACGCGGATGCAGTGTTTCGACTCCTCCTCGCCGAGCGTATGTAGGGGCGGTACGATCGCGGGATCGTAAAAAAGTTGCATACCTGCTATAATTTACTAACTTTGCAACGGCTTGAGCCGGCGCATGGAGATGCCCCGGCGTTTGCAGGCTGCAAAGTTATATAAAATAAGACGACTGATGAAACGTATTGCAGGATTATTGACACTTTTTCTGGCCATGACGACCGTTGCGTGCAAGTCCGACAAAAAGGTCGGCGAAAACCCCTTCTTCTCGGCGTGGGAGACGCCCTACGGTGTTCCGCCCTTCGACAGGATTCTACCCGAACATTTCCTCCCGGCCATCGAGCGCGGCATGTCGCTGCACGATGCCGAGATCGACGCCATCGTGACCAACCGCGACGAGCCGACCTTCGAGAACGTCATCCTGGCGTTCGACAACTCGGGGCAGATGCTTGCGCAGACCTCGCTGGTCTTCGGCATGCTCTGTGCCGCGCAGAACACGCCCGAGATGCAGGCCCTGCAGGAGCAGGCGATGCCCCGGCTGACGGCCCACTACGACAAGATCCTGCTCAACGACGCGCTCTTCGAGCGGGTGAAGGCGGTCTACGATAACCGGGCGACGTTCGACCTCGACGCCGAGCAGAGCCGCCTGCTGGAGAAGACCTACCGTTCGTTCGTCCGCTCCGGAGCCCTGCTCGGGGCCGACGACAAGGCGCGGCTTGCCGAGATCAATAGCGAACTGGCCCTCGTTTCGGTAAAGTTCGGCAACAACCTGCTGGCTGAGAATTACAACTTCACGATGGAACTTGAGCCCGAGCAGATGACCGGGCTGCCGGCCGGCGTGCAGGAACAGGCCCGCGAGAAGGCCCGCGAACTGGGCAAGGGAAACAAGGGGGTCTTCACGCTGCAGAAGCCGAGCATGATCCCCTTCCTGACCTATTCGCCCGACCGCGAACTGCGCGAGCGGATCTACACGGCTTACCTGAACCGCTGCAACCGCGGTGACGAGTACGACAACAAACAGCTCATCAACGACTTCATCCGCCTGCGCACGGAGAAGGCCCACCTGCTGGGCTATCCCTCCTACGCCGCCTATGTCGTGGACGACGAGATGGCCGGCACGACCGAAGCGGTCTACGACCTGCTCGAGGGGGTCTGGGCTCCGGCGCTCGAGAGTGCCAAGCGTGAGCTGGGCGAGCTCGACTCGCTCTTCCGCAAGGACTTCCCTGACGGTGAGTTCGCCTCGTGGGACTGGTTCTACTACGCCGAAAAACTCCGCAAGCAGAAGTACAACCTCGACGAGGAGATGCTGCGTCCCTACTTTGCGCTGGAAAATGTCCGCAGCGGCGTCTTTTTCCTTGCCAACCGCCTCTACGGCATCACCTTCCGGCCGATCGTCGTGCCGGTCTACCATCCCGAGGTGACGGCTTTCGAGGTGCTCGATGCCGACGAGTCGCACCTCGGCGTGCTCTATTTCGACTTCTTCCCCCGCGAGGGCAAGGGGCAGGGCGCCTGGTGCGGCAACTACGTTGAGCAGACCTACCGCGACGGCGAGCGGGTGGCTCCCGTCGTGTCGATCGTGGCCAACTTCACCCGTCCGACGGGCGACAACCCGGCGCTGCTGACCCTCGACGAGGTCGAGACGCTCTTCCATGAGTTCGGCCACGCGCTCCACTTCCTCTTCCACGACGTGAAGTACCGCGGCCTGTCGGAGGTCGAGGGCGATTTCGTCGAGCTGCCGTCGCAGGTCATGGAGAACTGGGCCTTCAACCCCGAGGTGCTCAAGCAGTATGCCGTACACTACCGCACGGGCGATGTGATGCCTGAGGCGCTGATGGCCAAGATCGCCCGCAGCGAACTCTTCAACCAGGGCTTCATGACCACCGAGCTGATCGCCGCATCGCTCTCCGACATGGACATCCACTCGATGACCGAGTATGCACCCTTCGATCCGATGGAGTTCGAACGCAAGGTGCTCAACGAGAAGCGGGGCCTCATCCCGCAGATCGAGCCGCGCTACCGCTATCCCTACTTCAGCCACATCTTCGACGGAGGCTATTCGGCCGGATACTATTTCTATACGTGGGCCGAGGTGCTCGACAAGGATGCCTTCGAGGCCTTCCGCGAGAGCGGCGACCTGTTCAACCGCCGCGTGGCCGACGATTTCCGCCGCAAGATCCTCGAGCGCGGCGGTTCGGAGGACGGGATGACCATGTACCGCGCCTTCCGCGGCAAGGATCCCGACAAGCGGGCCATGCTGCGCAGCCGCGGGCTGTGGACCGATCCCGAACCTGCCGATTCGCTGGCCGCCGGCCCGCAGCCTGCCGCGGGGGCCGCTGCCGAGGCTGTGGCGGAGAACTGATCCCGCCGATTCGTGAAGAAACCGCAAACCCTGTACCTTATATGAAAAAAGCAATTCTTGTCATGGCTGTTTCCATCCTGGCCGCCGGTTGTGCCGACAACTCGATTCCCCGGGCCGACCTGCCCGAACTGGACCTTTCGAATCCGCTGCTGGCGGAGTGGGATACCCCTCATGCCACGCCGCCCTTCTCGCGCATTGAACTCAAGGACTACGAGCCGGCATTCGACGCGGCGATCGCCTGCTCGCGTGCCGAGGTTGAGGCGATTGTCCGCAACCCCAGGAAGCCGACCTTCATGAATACGATCGTCGCCCTGGAGCGTCAGGGCGCCCTGCTCAACCGCATTGCGGGGGTCTTCTTCAACCTGATGAGCGCCGATACGTCGGACGAGATGCAGCAGATCGCCGAGCGCGTGCAGCCCAAGCTGACCGCCCTGTCGAACGACATCTCGCTCAACCCCGAGCTCTTTGCCCGCGTGAAGGCGGTCTACGAACACCCCGGACGCAAACTCTCCACCGAAGACCGGCGCCTGCTGGAGAAGACCTACCGGAGCTTCGCCCGCAACGGTGCCGCCCTGTCGGACGAGGACAAGGAGCTCTACCGCCAGTATACCACCGAGCTGTCGGCCCTCTCGCTCGAATTCGACCGCAACTCGCTGGCCGCGACCAACGCCTTTACGCTCCATATCACCGACCCTGCAGTGGTGGCCGAACTGCCCGCCTTCGTGCGCGAGGGTATGGCCGCCGAGGCCAAGTCGCGCGGCGAGAAGGGTTGGGTCGTCACGCTGCAGTATCCGAGCTACCTGCCCTTCATGACCTATTCGTCGAACCGTGCGCTCAAGGAGAAGCTCTGGCGGGCCAACAGCTCCTGCTCGCTGGGCGGTGAGTTCGACAATACGGAGGTGGTGAAGAAGATCGTCAATACGCGGCTGAAGCTGGCCCGCCTGCTCGGTTACGACTGCTATGCCGACTATGTGCTCGAGGAGCGCATGGCCAAAGACACGCCGACGGTCCGTGCCTTCCTTGCCGAACTGCTTGATGCCTCGAAGGAGTATGCCGACGCCGACTACCGCACGATCTCGGAGTATGCCGCCTCGCAGGGCTTCAAGGGAACGCTCATGCCGTGGGACTGGTCCTATTATACCGAGAAGTACAAGCGCGAGAAGTATGCGCTCGACGCCGAGACGGTGAAGCCCTATTTCGAACTCGAGCGGGTGAAGAAGGGCGTCTTCCTGCTGGCCAACAAACTCTATGGGCTCAACTTCACGCCCAATCCCGGGATCGAGGTCTACCATCCCGACGTGACGGCCTACGACGTCACCGATGCCGGGGGCCGCTTCATGGCGGTGCTCTATCTCGACTTCTTCCCCCGTGCCTCGAAAAACTCGGGCGCGTGGATGACCGAGTTCCGCGGAACGAAGCGCGTGGACGGCGAGGAGACCCGACCGCTGGTATCGCTGGTGATGAACTTTACGAAGCCGACCGAGACGACCCCCTCGCTGCTGACCTTCGACGAGGTGGAGACCTTCCTGCATGAGTTCGGACACTCGCTGCACGGCATGCTGGGCGAAGGTTCCTACGAGTCGCTCACCGGCACGAACGTCTACCGCGACTTCGTCGAACTGCCGTCGCAGATCATGGAGAACTGGGCCACGGAGAAGGAGTTCCTCGACCTGTGGGCCGCACATTACCAGACCGGGGAGAAGATTCCCTCGGAGATTGTCGATCGCATCGTCGCCGCGCAGAACTACCTGGCGGCCTATGCCAACGTGCGCCAGCTGTCGTTCGGTCTGACCGACATGGCCTGGCATACGCTCACCGAGCCCTTCGAGGGTGATGTCGAGCTTTTCGAGCGCGAGGCGATGGCCCCGACGCAGGTGCTGCCCGTCGTCGAGGGTACGGCCATGTCACCCGCCTTCGGCCACATTTTCGCTGGAGGCTATGCCGCCGGATACTACGGATACAAGTGGGCCGAGGTGCTCGAGGCCGATGCCTTCTCGCTCTTCAAGGAGAAGGGGATCTTCAACCGCGAGGTGGCCACGTCGTTCCGCGACAACATCCTCTCGAAGGGCGGAACGGAGGATCCCATGGAGCTCTATGTCCGCTTCCGCGGCCACAAGCCCGAACCCGAGGCGCTGCTGCGCAAGCTCGGGCTCGAGAAGCGGTAGCGCTCCTGCCGCTCCCGGAAAACGGATGCGGGCAGTCCCCTTCGGAGGACTGCCCGCATTGTCGTTGTGTCCGTGTACGGACGGATGTTGCCGGATGGGTCTATGCAAACGAAAACCCCGCCACCTTGCGGTCGCGGGGTTTTGTTGAGCTACCTGGATTCGAACCAAGAATAACAGGACCAGAATCTGTTGTGTTACCATTACACCATAGCTCAATGACGTTTTGGTGATGCAAAAGTAGAACTTTATTTTGCAATTGCAAAGAAAAATCAGAAAAAAAATTCGTATTTTTGTTTTCACGACGCTCCGGACAAGGGGGTGAAAACGTAAAACTACTTAAAACCAGTAAATTATGGGAATCAAATTCCGCCTCGTGGTCATGAACTTTCTTCAGTATGCAATCTGGGGTGCGTACCTGACCTCGATGGGATCCTATCTTGTGGGCGTCGATCTGGCGTCGCATATCGGAATCTTCTATGCCATGCAGGGCATTGTCTCGCTCTTCATGCCTGCCGTCATCGGAATCGTGGCCGACCGCTGGGTGCCCGCACAGCGGCTGCTCGGCATCTGCCACCTGACGGCCGCCCTCTTCATGGGGGCTGCGGGCTACTACGCCCTTTCGGCCGGTTCCGAAGTTTCGTTCGGGATTCTCTTCACGCTCTATTCGCTCAGTGTGGCTTTCTACATGCCGACGATTGCCCTTTCGAACTCCGTGGCCTACAGCGTGCTCGAAGGGGCCGGTATGGATACCGTGAAGTCCTTTCCGCCGATCCGTGTCTGGGGCACCGTCGGCTTCATCTGCTCGATGCTCGTCTGCGATGCGGCCGGTTTCCAGACTACCTGCATGCAGTTCATCCAGTGCGCCGTGCTGGGTCTCGCTCTCGGGTTCTATGCCATGACCCTTCCGTCGTGTCCGGTCAGCCGCTCGGCCGAGCGCAAGAGCCTGGTCGAGGCCCTCGGGCTGCGCGCCTTCACGCTCTTCAAGCAGAAGAAGATGGCCCTGTTCTTCATCTTCTCGATGCTGCTGGGTGTTTCGCTGCAGATTACCAACGGCTTTGCGAATCCCTTCATCACCAGTTTCCGCGACATCCCCGAATATGCCTCCACGTTCGGCGCCAACCACGCCAATGCGCTGATCTCGCTGTCGCAGGTCTCCGAAACGCTCTGCATCCTGCTCATTCCCTTCTGCCTGAAACGCTTCGGCATCAAGAACGTCATGCTCATGGCCATGTTCGCCTGGGTGCTCCGTTTTGGACTCTTCGGCCTGGGCAACCCCGGAAACGGCGTGTGGATGTTCATCCTTTCGATGATCGTCTATGGTGTGGCCTTCGACTTCTTCAACATCTCGGGGTCGCTCTTCGTCAATAAGGAGACCGATACGACGATCCGCTCCTCGGCGCAGGGACTCTTCATGATCATGACCAACGGCATCGGCGCCACGATCGGAACGCTCGGCGCGCAGGCCGTCGTCAATCATTTCGTCTACTCGCAGCAGGGGGCCGAGGCGATGGTTTCGGGGTGGTCCACCTCGTGGCTGATCTTTGCCGGCTACGCCCTGCTCGTGGGAGTGGTATTTGCCCTGGTATTCAAATACCGGCACGATCCCGAGTCCGTGGCCGACGGCCTGAAACATTGATCCCGTTCCGCCCGGAGCACACAGGGCGGATACGGCACAGTCTGTCCGGTGTCGGAGTTTTCCGATGCCGGATTTTTTTGGGATGCGGGGTAGCGGGATGGAGGACGGGCAGTGTCAGTACATGTTGTCGTACATCGACTGCGACTTGTCGTACTTCAGGTCGGAGAGCGAGGCGGCCTTCACGCCGATGTTGAAGCTCCAGCTCTTGTGGTAGCCGAAGGGGATCCACGAGAAGGACATCTGCCAGCAGTGGAGGTCGCGCGTGATCGATACCGACGAGGTCGTGAGTTTTCGGGCCTTGATGTCGTAACCGCCCTGGAAGGTGATGCCCGTCTTGGGTGTGAGGTTCAGCGATCCGTTGAAGCTGACGGTCTGCGTGACGTTCTTGCGGTATCCCGTTGTGCCGTTGTTCACGTAGGAGACCGAATAGTTCACCGCATAGTTGAAGCCAAAGTTCCACGGCAGCGAGAAGTCGTAGTAGGCTTGCGACATGTATTGCCTTCGCAGGGTGGGGTCCATCGTGCCGTAGGGGTCGTAGAACGGGTTCGAATACTCCGGGGGCAGGCTCGTGATGTCGTTTACGGCCGGCTGCGACTTGTCCTCGCGCGACTTGAAGGTGTAGCCGAACGACCAGCCCGTCGAGGTGATGCGTCCCGGGAAGAAGAGCTTGTCGTAGCGGACACCTTCGGGCGTGACGCGGTAGGGGTCGATCGTGGCCGAGAGGTTGATGCCGAAGTTCTTGAAGAGCGTCGTGCGGAACGAGAGCGAGATGGTCGAGAGCCGCATCGAGTCGGCCAGGAAGTTATACGACCCGCCCAGACGCAGTTCGTCGATGAGCTTGATCTTCTTGACCCCCGACGTATCGCTCTTCGAGAGCACCTTCATCTCGAGGTTCTGCGACAGCGAGAAGGTCATCGACATCGAGCGGCCCGACGAGGGCACGCCGTAGGCATTGACCGCATAGGGAGAGTAGGTTGTCACGCGGCCCGTCGAGTCGGTCTGGCGCGTGAGGTAGTAGCCGTATCTGGGATCGGCGAAGTCGGGCGTAAAGGAGAATCCGACCGACGGGGTGATCGTGTGGCGGATGGCCTGGATCTTGCGGTCGCGGCGCTTCTTCGTGAAGTCGTACATGCCGTAGAGGGTCGTCGAGGCCGAAACACTGGTGGAGTAGTTGTAGAGGCGGTAGAATCCGTAGTTCGAGGGCAGCGTGTCGGTCTGGTTCGTGATCGGATTCCACTCATACTCCTGCTTTTTGAAGTACCACTTCTCGGTGTAGTTGAACGACGGCGTGATGTTGATGTAGTTGAGCAGGTTGAACGAGGCCGACACGGGGATCGAGTGCTCGATGCCGTTTTTCATGTTCTCGAGCGTCTTTTTCGAGAAGATCTCCGACTCGGTGGTGGTGACCGAGTTGGTCATCTTGCCCGTATACTGCATCGAGATCTTCTCGTACCAGCGGTCCTTTCCGGTCTTCTCCTTGCGTTTGAAGGGGTAGAAGCGCGAGACGTTGAAGACCACTGTCGGGAGGGTCACCGAGATCGACTTGTTCTGCGAGTTCTGCGAAATGGCCATGTTTGCCGAGAGCGAGAAGGGGGTTCCGCTCCAGCTTTTCGAATAGGAGATCGACGAGTTGGTCTGCGTCGAGAGGATGTCGTTGAGGTTGGTGGCCGAGTAGCGGTTGTAGCCGCTGGTGGCGAAGTTCACTGAGGCCGAGAAGGTCGATCCGGGGTTGGCCTTGGCGTCCTGCGAGTGGGTCCACTGCACGCGGAAGTTGTTCTGCTTGATGTAGTCGGGTTCGCCCTTTTCGCCGGTCTTCACGCTCGAGAACTCCACATTGAAGCTGCCGCTGTACTTGTATCGCTTGATGTAGCGTGAGGCGGCCGAGGCCTCCCACGAGCCGAGCGTGTAGAATCCGCCGCGAAGCGCCAGATCGGCATATTCGCCCAGCGTGATGTAATAGCCCAGGTCCCGGAGGAAGAATCCCTTGGAGGTTTCCTCTCCATAGGTAGGCATCAGCAGACCCGATTTGGGCCCCATGTTGATTGGGAAGAATCCCTCGGGGATGCCGAGAAAGTAGATCGGTACGTCCTCCATGACCAGGTAGGCCGGTCCGGTGACTACCTTTTTCCCGGGGATCACCTTCGCTTTGGTCATGGCCAGGTAGAAGTGCGGGTGGTCGGTCTGCTCGCAGGTGGTGTATTTGCCGTGCTCGATGTTGAAGGTGTTGTCGGGCATCTTCTTGACGCTGCCTCCCACCAGCCATCCGTCGCCCTGCTGCGTGGCCACACCCTTGATCTTGGCCTTCTGCGTGTCGAGGTTATAGGTGATCGTATCCATCTGGTAGGCCGTTCCGCCCTCGGTGAACTCGGGCTTGGTGACCGTCCATTTGCCATCCACCGAGTCGGGCTTTCCGTAGGCGTAGATCAACTTCGTGTCCATGTCGATCTGCATGTAGTCGGCCTTCAGGTTCCGGTTCTGGTAGGTTACGTCTCCCTCATTGTAGACGTAGACCCGTTTGTTGCGCACGTCGTAGACCAGTGAGTCGGTGTTCTTGCCCGAGAGCTGGTCGTCGAGGAACGGACGGGCGGCACGCGGGTTGCGGGTCGTGTCGGAGCCGGAGCGCGATGCCAGCGAGTCGGCCTTTTGGGCCACCAGCGAATCGACCTGCGACGAGAAGACCGAGTCGCGCTCCTCCTGCGTCAGGCTGTTGAATTCGCGGTTGCGGCGCTCCTGTTCCCGGGCGGCGCGGGCCCGTTCGCGGCGTTCGTGGCGCGAGAGGGGTTCGGGCTTCAGGTCGAGCGGTGTGGGGGCATCGGGTTGGTAGACCGTTGCGGATTGCAGCGTGTCGGAAAGGTGTGCGGAAAGGGTGTCTGTCGGGGCTGTGCGGAATACTGCAGCCGGGGCGGTGGTGCCCAGCAACGCCTGGACGAAGAGCAGAAGCACCGTCGCCGACAAGAGATATTTTAGCCTTACGCTGTTCAAAATTCCAAAAATTTCCGTACCTTTGCCGACAAGTCGGCAAAAACGCCCGCCTCAGGGCCTTATTCGGTGCCACATGGCGTGCGAGGCGCGACAAAGATAGGTAAAAATTTACAGATAGCCTGCACTTGATACCACTAAATATGCGCACACGGTTCCTCTTCCTCCTCGTATTGGCGGCGGCTACGCTTCTGACAAACGTAGTCCGCAGCGCGAATATTGCACACGGGGTCGAAGTCGTGGTGATTGACGCCGGCCACGGAGGCAAGTTTCCCGGGGCACATTACGGCGGGGTCTATGAGAAAGATCTGACGTTGAAGGTGGCCCTCAAGGTCGGTCGCCTGATCGAGCAGGGTATGCCGGGCGTGAAGGTGGTCTACACGCGTAAAACGGACAAGGAGCTGGGCAAGACCCTGGCCGACGACCTGCAGGCACGTGCCGACATTGCCAACGGCTCCGGGGGCGATCTCTTCATTTCGATCCACGTCAATGCCGCCCGTGCGGCTGCAGCCCGCGGGGTCGAGACACTCATCATGGGTGAGAGCCCCAAGGAGCAACGTTACAACGAGAATGCACTCTACGAGAGCAACCGCGAGGACCTGATCGACATGTCGGACGAGCGGACCGCTGCGATTGTCCGGGCCTACATTCAGAACCTGCAGTTCACCTACGGCGAGTACAGCATGGCGCTGGCCCGTTTTGTACAGAATAACTACATCGCCAGCGGCCGTCATTCGCGTGGGGTAAAACCCCAGTTGCTGCGGGTGCTCTATGCCACCGACATGCCGGGCGTGCTGACCGAGATCGGTTTCATGACCAACGCCCAGGAGATGGCCTACATGAAGTCGGAAAAGGGCCAGAACGAGATTGCCCGCAATATCTACCAGGCCGTGCGTGACTATTCGGACTATGTGCTCAAGATCCGCAAGTCGGAAGGCGGGGCCGTGCCTGCGGAGCCTGCCGTTCCGGCCGAAGATACGGCCCGGGAAAAGCCCCGTCCGGCTCCCGCTCCGGCCAGGGAAACGGCCAAGGATACGTCCCGTTCCGTTCCGTCCCGTCCGGCTGCCGGAGAAAAGCAGGCTCCGGCGGCGGGACAGGGGGCGAAGGCTCCGGCCGCGGAGCAGCCGTTGCGTTATGCCGTGCAGGTGATGGCCAGTTCGAAGGCCGTGCCGCTCTCCTCGTCGCAGTTCCGTTCGTACCGTGGCAAGGTGAAGGAGTATGCCTCCGAGGGCCGTTTCCCCTATAAATACTGCGTCGGCGAGTGTGCTGACCGTGCGACAGCCCAGAAACGGCTGCGCGAAGTCCGCAAGGTCTTCCCCGAGGCGTTCGTGGTGAGCGTGCGGGGCGGCAGAGTCGTCAAATAATAAGGAGAATAAGAAATTCGTGATATGAAAAGAGAAGCCAAAATCGGAATCTTCGCTGTGGTGATGATCCTTGCCGCATGGGCTGGAATCCGATTCCTCAAGGGATTTGACATTTTCGGCCGCAATACGGTCTATTACACCGCTTACGACCAGGTCAATGGCGTACAGTCGGCATCATCGGTTTTGATGCAGGGTGTGAAGATCGGTACCGTGACCGGAATCTCGTTCGATCCGCAGCGCAGCGACAAGGTGATCCTGCAGCTGACCATCAAGCGGCAGTACCGCATTCCGTCGGATTCCGAGGCAAAGATCGTCAGCAGCAGCCTTATGGGCGCCAAGGCCATCGAGGTGACCTACGGGGAGTCGGATACCTACCTCGAGCAGGGTGATACGCTTCGCTCGAGCCGCAACCGCGACCTGATGGATATGGCCGGTTCGGAACTGGAGTTTTTCAAGCAGAAGATCTCGCAGGTGACCGACGAACTTTCGCTCACGCTCGGCAACATCAACCGCCTGCTGGAGGAGAACGGCGAAAACATCTCCGGAACGCTCGGAAACCTCAACAACCTCTCGGGCGACCTGGCGCAGCTGCTCGATTCCGAGAAGAGCAACCTGCAGGAGGCCGTGCGCAACCTGACGGAGTTCGCCGACATGTTGGGCGAGAATGCGCCCCGCGTGGACAGCATCGTGGGCAACCTGAATGACGTTACGGGGGAGTTGGCCGAGGCGGAGTTCGCCCGCAAGCTCTCCGACGCCGTCGGACAGGTGGGCAGCCTGCTCGAGCGGATCGAGGCCGGCGAGGGCACGGTAGGACGTCTGGTGAACGACCCGGCGCTCTACGATTCGCTGACTACGGCCGGCAGCAACCTCGCGGCGTTGCTTGCCGATCTGAAGAACTATCCGGGCCGCTACGTGCATTTCTCGCTCTTCGGCCGTGATCCCGAGAAAATGAAGGCCAAGGCGCTGCGCAAAGCTGCCAAAGAGGCCGCCCGGGCCGAGCGCGACTCCCTGAAGCGGGCGCAGTGAGCGGCGGTCCCGCGGCGGCGACGGAGCCTGCGTGAAGGGACGTCGGCGCGTTCCCCTGAACGGATCCCGTTCCGCAGCAGGGTGGATCCCGCTCCGGGTGGAGCCTGCGGACGATGAAAAGTTAATTTTACGGCAATGATATATCCTGCTTCCTTCGAGCAGAAAATAGGTTTCGACCGGCTCCGCGAGCAGGTCGCAGCCCTTTGTACCATGCGCGCGGCCCGTGAGCGGATCGCCTCCGAGCAGTTCTCCACCTCGCCGCGCGAAATCGAGCGCCGGCTGGCTTTGGCCGACGAGATGCGCCTGCTCCTCGACATGGAGCACGACTTTCCCGGAGGCGAATACCCCGACATCGACCAGATCGTCGCCAAACTGCGCGTCGAGGGAACGTTCCTCGACGTCGAGGAGGTCGTCACGTTGCATCGGGCGCTGTCGGCCCTCGGCGGTGTCATTTCGTTCATCCACAACCGTCAGGATCGCTATCCGACGCTCTGGGACCGCACGCACGGCGTGGCCGCGTTCCCCGAGATCGTCCGGCGCATCGATGCGATCGTCGATCGCTTCGGCAACGTCCGTGACAACGCCTCGCCGGCCCTGCAGGAGATCCGGCGCGCGATCCGCGAACGCGAGGGGCAGGCCGCCAAGCGCCTGCAGGCCGTCCTGGCTTCGGCCAAGGGGGCCGGGATCGTCGATGCCGATGCGCAGATCTCGATCCGCGACGGTCGGGCCGTGATCCCCGTCGCCGCAGCCAACAAACGCAAACTCAACGGATTCATCCACGACGAGTCGGCTACCGGAAAGACCTTCTATGTCGAGCCGGTCGAGGTCGTGGAGATCAACAACGAACTGCGCGAGCTGGAGTATTCGGAGCGGCGCGAGATCGTCCGCATCCTCTCGGAATTCACCGACTCGATCCGTCCCGATGCCGCCCTGATCGCCGACTCGGGCGACTACCTCGCCGAGATCGACATGCTGCGCGCCAAGGGACGCTGGGCTTCGGAGAACGGCTGCGTGCGCCCGATCCTCTCGACCGACGACCGCCTGGTGCTCCGCACGGCCCGCCACCCGTTGCTGCAGCAGACGCTGCGTGCCGCCGGCCGCGAGATCGTGCCGCTCGATCTGCAGCTCGACCGCCGCAAGCACATTCTCGTCATTTCGGGCCCGAACGCCGGCGGCAAGTCGGTCTGCCTGAAGACCACGGGCATCGTGCAGTACATGTTCCAGTGCGGGTTCCTGGTCCCGACGTCGGAGATTTCGGAACTGCCCGTCTTCGAGAGCATCTTCATCGACATCGGCGACGAACAGTCGATCGACAACGACCTCTCGACCTACTCGTCGCACCTGCTCAACATGAAGCACATGCTGGCCGGGGCCTCCGACCGCACGCTGGTGCTCATCGACGAGTTCGGCTCGGGTACCGAGCCCACGATCGGCGGGGCCATCGCCGAGGCGATCCTCGAGCGGCTGCTCGACCGGGGCTGCTACGGTGTCATCACCACGCACTACGCCAACATCAAATACTATGCGTCGAACACCGAGGGCATCGCCAACGGCGCGATGACCTTCGACGTGCAGCGCATCCGTCCGCTGTTCCGCCTCGAGATGGGCAAGCCGGGCAGTTCGTTTGCCGTGGAGATCGCCCGCAAGATCGGCCTTCCGGAAGAGATCATCCGTGCGGCCAGCGAGAAGGCCGGTTCGGACCACATCAACATCGAGAAGCAGTTGCGCGAGATCGCGCGCGACAAGCACTACTGGGAGCAGAAGCGCGACCGCATCCGCCTGACGGACCGCAAGGTCGAGGAGCTCGAGCAGAACTATGCCGAGCAGCTCTCGAAGATCCGCTCCGAGCGGCAGGAGATCCTGCGGCGGGCCAAGCAGGAGGCGCAGCAGCTCATTGCCGATGCCAACCGGCAGATCGAGAATACGATCCGCACGATCCGCGAGGCGCAGGCCGAGAAGGAGCTGACGCGCCTGGCGCGCCGTGAACTGGACGACTTCCGCGAAAAGGTCGATGAGGCAGACACGGCTGAACGCGACGCTTCGGTGGCGCGCGAGATGGAGCGCATCGAGCGGCGGCGCCAGCGCCGGGCCGAACGGAAGGCCCGCGAGGGAAGTGAGCCCAAACAGGCGTCGGCGCCCGTTGCGGAGCAGCCCCGCGAGGTGGTCGAGGGCTCGAAGGTCCGCATGGCCGGACAGGAGATGGTCGGCGAGGTGCGCTCGATCAAGGGACGCAAGGCCCAGGTGGCTTTCGGACAGATACTTACCACGGTGGACAAGGCGCAGCTCACCGTTGTCTCGAACCGCGAATACCGCGAGGCGACGCGCCCCGTGACGGCCCGGACGGTGGTCTCGGCCGACATTTCGGCGCGCAAGCTCAACTTCAAGGACCACATCGACGTGCGCGGCATGCGGGCCGCCGAGGCGCTGGAGGCCGTGCAGGACTTCGTGGACGACGCGCTGATGCTCGGCGTGGGGTCGGTCTCGATCCTCCACGGCAAGGGTACCGGTGCCCTGAAGGAGGAGATCCGCCGTTACCTGCGCACGGTGCCCGACGTCGCTTCGGTCGCCGACGAGCACGCCGACCGGGGCGGTGCCGGCATCACGATCGTAACCTTCGCTGTCTGAACGATTTTTTGACGGGAAACCGTCCAACAATACAGGTTTTTTATGAAATACCTTCTTTCACAGATCGCCGCCATCACGGGCGGCGTCTTTTCCGGCTGCGACCGCGAGGTGCAGTCGGTGGTGACCGACAGCCGTTCGCTGACGTGCGAGCTGGCCACGGGGCCGATGTTCGTGGCCATGCGGGGCGCCAACCACGATTCGCACGACTACATCCGGGAGATGTGTGGGCGGGGCGTGCGCGCCTTTCTGGTCGAACGCCCCGTCGAGCCGGCCGAGGGGTGCGGCTACGTCGTGGTGGAGAATGCCATCGACGCGCTGCAGTCGCTGGCCGCCTACCACCGGGCCCGTTTCCGCGGTACGGTCGTGGGCATCACGGGCTCGAACGGCAAGACCGTCATCAAGGAGTGGCTGGCCGAGGAGCTCCCCGCGGGGATGAAGTGCTACCGCTCGCCGAAGAGCTACAACTCGCAGCTGGGCGTGCCCCTCTCGGTGCTGATGCTCGAGGGCGACGAACAGCTGGCCATCTTCGAGGCCGGCATCTCGAAACCCGGTGAGATGGAGCGCCTCGAGCGTATCATCCGCCCCGACGTGGTGGTCTTCACCTCGATCGGCGACGCCCATCAGGAAAACTTCCTGAACCTCGAACAGAAGTGCCTCGAGAAGATGACACTGGCGCGCAGCGCGTCGAAGATCGTCTACCACAGCTACTACGAGCCGCTCGGGCGCCTGATCGCCTCGCATTTCGCAGAGCGGAAGCTCTACGATGCGGCCGCATATCCCCGCATCCCGGAGTCGGTCATCGGCAACGAGGCCTCGCGGCGCAACGCCCAGATCGTCGAGGCCTTCTGTGCGGCCATGGAATTCCCGGCCCCGTCGTTCGCCTCGGCCCCCGAGGTCGCCATGCGCCTCGAAGTCAAGGAGGGTATCAACGACTCGGTGCTCATCAACGACGCCTACAACCTCGACCTCAATTCGCTGGCCCTGGCCCTCGACTACCTGCACAACGTGGCGCTCTCGCGGCGGCGTACCCTCATCCTGTCGGACATCGCGCAGAGCGGTCTGTCGGACGACGAACTCTACAGCCGCGTGGCGGGCATGGTCTCGCGTGCCGGCATCGACACCTTCATCGGCATCGGGCCCCGCCTGAAACGCTACGCCGCGCTCTTTGCGTGCGATCGGGAGTTCTATGCCTCGACCGACGAGTGCATTGCCCGCATCGGCCGCGGGGCCGTGGCTGGCCGCGCCGTGCTGCTGAAGGGCGCCCGCGACTTCCGTTTCGAGAAGATCGCCCATGCGCTGGCACGCAAGAGCCACACCACCGTGCTGGAGGTCGATCTCGATGCCATGATCCATAACCTCAACTATTTCCGTGCTCAGCTCTCCCACGGTACGAAGCTCGTGGCGATGGTCAAGGCCGCGTCGTACGGCGCGGGTGACTTCGAGGTGGCGCAGATGCTCCAGCATCAGGGGGTGGACTACCTTGCCGTGGCCTTTGCCGACGAAGGGGTGCTGCTGCGCGAGCGGGGCATCACGATGCCCATCGTGGTGCTGAACGCCGATGCCGACAGCTTCGATCTGATGATTGCCAACCGGCTCGAGCCCGAGATCTACAGCTTCCGGTCGCTCGACGACTTCGCTTCGGCCGTCTCGCATGCCGGGGAGTTCCGCTATCCGATCCACCTGAAACTCGATACGGGCATGCACCGGCTCGGCTTCATGGAGGAGGAGATCGACCGTTTGTGCGAGGTGCTGCCCCTGCGCCCGGAGGTGAAGGTGGCGACGGTCTTCTCGCACCTGAACTGCGCCGACATGCCCGAGGAGGATGCCTACACGCGGGCGCAGATCGCCCGTTACGACCGGATGAGCACGCGGCTGGTCGAGGCGCTGCCCTATCCGGTGATCCGCCACACGGCCAACTCGGCGGCCATCGAGCGCTTCCCCGAGGCGCAGTACGACATGTGCCGCCTCGGACTGGGGCTCTACGGCTTCGGGTGGCAGCACAACCCGTCGCTGCGTCCCGTCTCGACGCTCCGGACCCGGATCGTCGCGATCAAGCACCTGGCGGCCGGCGAGACGGTCGGTTACGGGCGTGCCGGACGCCTCACGCGTCCGAGCGTCACGGCAACGATTCCCGTGGGCTATGCCGACGGACTGGACCGCCATCTGGGCTGCGGCCGCTGGTCGGTGCTTGTGGCCGGATCTCCGGCGCCGATCGTCGGGCGGGTCTGTATGGACAGCTGCATGATCGACATCACGGAGATCGCAGGCGTGGAGGAGGGCGACGAGGTGACGATCTTCTCGCCCGAAGCGGGCAACGACCTCGAAACGATGGCCCGCGTGCTCGATACGATCCCCTATGAAATCATGACGTCGGTTTCGAGCCGCGTCAAACGAATCTACCTCAAGGAGTAATGGCTGCAGGAACCCTCTATCTGATCCCCTGTCCGATCTCGGACGAGACCGCCCCGTGGGACGTGCTCCCGGCGTCGAACCGCGCCGTGATGGACTCGTTGGACTACTTCATCGTCGAGAATACGCGCACGGCGCGGCGTTTCCTGTCGAAGGCGGGCGTGACGCGCCCGATCGACGAACTGGAGTTCCGCGAACTGAACGAACATACGGTTGCCGAGCGCGAGGTCGGGGAACTGGTCAAACCCCTGCTTGCGGGGCGTTCGGCCGGGGTGATCTCCGAGGCGGGCGTGCCGGGTGTCGCCGATCCGGGTGCGGCCGTGGTTGCGGAGTGCCATCGCTGCGGCATTCGGGTCGTGCCGCTGGTCGGACCATCGTCGATCCTGCTTGCGCTCATGGCCTCGGGACTCAACGGGCAGTCGTTCGCCTTCAACGGATACCTCCCCGTCAAGCCGCCCGAGCGGTCCCGGGCGATCCGCTTCTTCGAACGCCGCGCCCAGGCCGAAGGACAGTCGCAGCTCTTCATCGAGGCACCCTACCGCAACGTGAAACTCTTCGAGGAGCTCCTGCGCACGCTCGCCCCGACGACGCGGCTGACTCTGGCCGTCGATGTCACGGCCCCCGGCGAGCGGATCATAACCCGCACCGTGGCCGAGTGGCAGCGGCTGCCGCTGCCCGAAATGAACAAACGTCCGGCGATTTTCATCATCGGATGAGCCCTTGCCGGCCGGTTGGTATGCAATTTGCGCAAATAGAGGCGGAAAAACCGAAAAAATACCAGATATGAAAGAGGAAAAAGTTTATAATGAGGCCGTTAAGGACGGCGAGAAGAGCGCTCCCGAGACCGGACAGACGACCGCGGAAACGGCGGCGGATGCCAATATGGCAGACGCTGCGGCAGCGTCGGCTGACACGATGTCAGTCGAAGGCGAGCGTCCCGAAGGCGAAGCCGCGGCCGAACTCGAGTCGGTGCTGGCCGAATGGCAGGACAAGTACCTGCGCCTGCAGGCCGAGTTCGACAACTACCGCAAGCGTACGATCCGCGAGAAGATGGAGCTGGTCGAGACGGGCGGGCGCGACGTCCTGCTGGCAATGCTTCCCGTGCGTGACGACGTGCAGCGGGCCGTGGCGGCAATGGAGAAGAGCGATGACATCGAGGCGTTGCGTGCCGGCGTGCAGCTCATCGCGCAGAAGTTCACCGAGGCGCTGCGCCAGAAGGGCGTCACGGAGATCGAGGTCAAGGACAAGGAGTTCGACGCGGAGTTGTGCGAGGCCGTGGCCCGCTTCGCTGCCGGCGAGGAGAAGAAGGGCAAGGTCATCGACGTCGTGCAGACGGGCTACCGTCTGGGCGAACGGGTGCTTCGCTTCGCGAAAGTCGTTGTAGGAGAGTAGGATCATGGCAGAGAAAAGAGATTACTACGAGGTGTTGGGCGTTTCGAAAAACGCCAATGCCGACGAGATAAAGAAGGCTTACCGCAAGGCGGCCATCAAGTACCACCCGGACAAGAACCCCGGGGACAAGGAGGCCGAGGAGAAGTTCAAGGAGGCGGCCGAGGCCTACGACGTGCTGTCGAACCCCGACAAGCGTGCCCGCTACGACCAGTTCGGACACGCCGGGATGAGCGGCGCTGCGGGCGGGGCCGGCGGCTTCGGCGGCTTCAGCGGCGGCGGCTTCTCGATGGAGGACATCTTCTCGCAGTTCGGCGATATCTTCGGCGGCCATTTCGGGGGCGGGTTCCGCTCCTCGTCGTCGGGCGGCCGGCGGGTGAACCGCGGCACGGACATCCGTGTCAAGGTGCGGCTCACGCTGCAGGAGGTGGCCAACGGCGTCACGAAGAAGCTCAAGATCACCAAGACGATCGCCTGCGACAAGTGCGGCGGCACGGGCGCCCGCGATGCGAACGCCTATTCGACCTGCTCGACCTGCAACGGGACGGGTTATGTGACGCGTGTCGAGAACACCTTCTTCGGCCGCATGCAGACCCAGGGCGTCTGCCCCACGTGCGGCGGCGCGGGCAAGGTGATCACGGCCCCCTGCGACAAGTGCAAGGGCGAGGGTACGCTGCGCGGCGACGAGGTCGTTGAGATCCAGATCCCGGCCGGAGTGGGCGAGGGTATGGTGCTCACCGTCTCGGGCAAGGGCAATGCGGCGCGCCACGGCGGCGTGAACGGCGACCTGCAGGTGCTCATCGAGGAGGAGCCGAATCCCGAGCTGGTGCGCGACGGCAACGACCTGATCCACAACCTCAACATTACGGTGACGACGGCCCTGCTGGGCGGTACGGTCGAGGTGCCGACCGTGGACGGACGGGCCAAGATCAAGATCGCTCCCGGAACGCACGCCGGCAAGGTCCTGCGTCTGGGCGGCAAGGGACTGCCGGAGGTGAACGGCTACGGCCGCGGCGACGAGCTGGTTGTCGTGGACATCACCATCCCGTCGAAACTCACCGCCGAGGAGAAGCGCCTGGTCGAGCAGCTGGCCCAGCAGCCCGATTTCCAGCACGCCGAGTCGGTCAAGAATCAGAACATCTTCGAACGCATGAAGAGTTTCTTCCGCTGACGGGCCGTGCGGCCCGGCGGAGAGCGTTCCGACGCTGCAGCCCCTGCCACCGGCAGGGGCTTGCCGTATGCGGCCCGCGCGTCTGAAGCGATAAAATCGCGGTGCCGGGGCACCGAAAGCAATAAATCTCGGAAGATATTCGTATCTTTACCGAAAATTAGTTCAGTGCAGCTATGTTAGGCTTTTCCCCGTTCAAGAAACACGCGAACAAGTTCAACTACATTCCGCGCTACTACGATCCCGAGAAGGAGGCGCGCGAGCAGCGCCGGGCCGAGTTGCGCGGCGAGCGGGCCGAGGATGCCGGGCGTGAATATACCCCCGGACAGTACATCCGCACGCAGCGCGACGCACGTGCCGCCCGCCATGCCGGCGAGCAGGGGCGGGGCCGGACGCGGGTGCTGAAGATGGTCGTGGCGGCGGTCTTCGTCATGCTCTTCATCTACCTGCTCTATCCGAAGCTGGCCGAGTTCTTCCTGCGGGCACAGCAGGGAAAGGCTCCGGCCGGGCAGACGCAGGTCGAGCAGGGGACGTTCGATCCCTATGCCCCGATCCTGGTCGTCCCGAACGATTACGAAGAAGAATAACGGCAGATGGCAGATAAAATCAGATTGTTGCCCGAGGTGGTCGCCAATCAGATCGCCGCGGGTGAGGTGGTCAATCGCCCCTCGTCGGTGGTCAAGGAGATGATGGAGAACGCCATCGACGCCGGAGCCGCTTCGGTGAAGGTCAATTTCCGCGACGGGGGCCGCGAGCTGATCCAGATCGTCGATGACGGTTGCGGCATGTCGCCCATCGACGCGCGCATGGCCTTCGACCGCCATGCCACAAGCAAGATCCGCGACGTGGAGGACATCTATGCCCTCCATACGTTCGGTTTCCGCGGCGAGGCGCTGGCCTCGATCGCCGCCGTGGCGCAGGTCGAGCTCCGCACGCGGCAGGCCGACGACGAGATGGGCACCCAAACCGAGATCAACGGCGGGCAGTTCGCCGGGCAGCGTCCCGTGATGTGCCCCGTCGGCTCGCAGTTCTTCGTGCGCAACCTCTTCTACAACGTTCCGGCCCGCCGCCGGTTCCTGGACAAGAGCACGACTTCGGCAGCGCAGATCAAGAGCGAATTCCAGCGGGTTGCGCTGTGCAATCCGCAGATCGCCTTCGAGCTCTATGCCAACGATGCCCCGGTCTATTCGCTTCCGGCCTCTTCTCTGGCCGGCCGCATCGTCGATGTGGTCGGACGGCACATCAAGCAGAACCTGCTGGAGGTGGGGGCCGAGACCTCGATCGCCTCGATTGCGGGATTCATCGGCCGGCCGGCCGCGGCCAAGAAACGCAACACGGAGCAGTATCTCTTCGTCAATGGGCGCTATTTCAAGAGCACTTACCTCACGAGTGCCGTGATGAAGGCCTACGAGAAGCTCATTCCCGTCAATGCACAGCCCTCCTATTTCCTCTACCTCAATATCGATCCCGGACGGATCGACGTCAATGTCCATCCGCAGAAGACCGAGGTGAAGTTTGCCGACGAGGAGGCCGTGTGGCAGATCGTCCATGCCGCCGTGCGCGAGACGCTGGCCAAGACGGGTGCGGTGCCCCTGATGGATTTCGACAGCGAGGGGCAGGTCGATATTCCCGTCCTGCAGCGCGGGGTCGTCTACAACGAGCCGAAGGCCATGTCCAACAACGACTACAACCCCTTCCGCGAGGAGTATATCGACCCTTCGGCCCCCGATCCGAATGTCGATTTTACGGGATTCGACGTCCCGTGGAGCGATCCGGCCGAGGCCATGGGAGGCGGGAGCCTCTCCGATGCCGCCGCTCCGGCGATGCGGACCCCGACGGTGCCGCCGTCGGTCCGTCCGCTGGATCCGGCTCCGGTGCCCCGTATCCCGACTGTCCGTCCGACTGCGGCGTGGGGCGGCGCTGTCGGTGACGGTGAGGCGTTCGACGACATCGCTTCGGATGCTTCGTTCGACGGCGGCTGCCTGTCCGTTCCGTCGGGCGGTGAGGAGTTCACCGACATCGTATCGGGCGGTGAGTTCGGCGAGAGTTCGCTCGATTTCGTCTCTTCGGATGATGCGGAGTGCACGCAGAGTCGCCTTGAGGTCGGTGCGCATCCGGAGTTTTCCGACCCCCTGTCGTTGGGAGGAGGGCTTCTTGCGGCGCTGCTCGACGGCCGTTTCGTCGTTGTGGACATTCGCCGGGCCCGGGAGCGGATCCTCTATGAGGAGTACCTCCGCATGGCCGGCTGTTCGACGGCCGTGAGCCAGCAGCTACTCTTCCCCGAGCGGCTGGTGCTCTCGGCCGAGGAGTACGACCTGCTGGAGGAGCACGCTGTGGAATTTGCTTCGCTGGGCTTCGACATCGAGTGCTGCGGTGCGGGGGCCGTCGAGGTGAAGGGCACCCCGGCCGACCTCCCGGCCGATGCGATCGACTCGATGATCTACGACCTGCTGCAGGCCTTCTCGACTCCCGTGCCGCTTGCCGACGTGCGGCGCGAACGCATCGCCTCCGTCATGGCCCGCAGCGGTGCCCGCACCGCTCCGCGGAGTCTGGGCCGCGAGGAGGCCGAGTCCCTGCTGGCGCAGCTCGCCGCGACGGGCAACGTCAGCTTCTCGCCCTCGGGCAAAGCCATCCTTGTCGAAATCACGCCCGAAGAGTTGCGCGCCAAACTGGGATAATTCGGTGAAAAAAACGTACATTTGCAGAAATTTCAAACGTCCATGAATCCGTATTTTCAGACGCCTCCGGTTGTCAAGAACCTGATTATCATAAATGTATTGGCCTATATGGCCACGGCGCTGCTGCCCGTCGGCGACCAGATCTACCGCCTGTTCGCCCTCTCGGTCGGGGCTCCGGAGTTTCTGGGCATGGAGTTCCACTCCTACCAGTTCATCACCTACATGTTCCTGCACGCCAATTTCGAGCACATCTTCTTCAACATGTTCGGTCTGTGGATGTTCGGGCGCACGCTGGAGTACGAACTGGGCTCGAAGCGCTTCCTCATCTACTACATGGTCTGCGGCATCGGTGCGGCGCTGATCCAGGTCGCCACGGCCTGGCTGGCCGGCGAACTGCCAATCCAGCTTGTCGGCGCGTCGGGTGCCGTGATGGGTTTGCTGCTCGCCTTCGGCGTCATGCACCCCAATGCCGTCATCATGCTGCTCATCCCGCCGATTCCGTTGAAGGCCAAATGGTTCGTCATCATCTATGGCGTGATCGAACTCTTCCTCGGCTGGACCGGTTATGGCGGCAATGTGGCCCACTTCGCCCACGTGGGCGGCATGCTGTGGGGCTACCTGCTGCTGCAGTGGTGGAAGCGTAACGGTGCGATCCGGTTCTGACAGCCATGAGCGACAACGCATACTACGACGGTTACGGTTCGCGCGGCCCGAGGAAGGGGCGCCGGAGAGGGGTGCTGCGGCTGCTCGACGCACTGCTCACGCTCTGCTCGCTGGCGGTGGGGGCGGTGATGGTCGTCACCTATTTCGTACCCTATGTCAATCCGGGGCGGGTGTGGTTCCTTCCCGTGCTGGGGCTGGCCGCTCCGGCCGTCTACGTGGCGGCCGTGGTGCTGATGCTCTACTGGGTGATCCGCTGGCGGCGCGTGCAGGCGCTCACGATGCTGGCGGTCGTCTTCATCGGCCTCTTCGACGTGTCGCTCTTCTGGCGGCCCGAGATCCGGCGCACCTACGGCGAGGTCTCCGACCGCGGGACCTTCGAGTTCATGTCCTACAACGTCCGCGGCTTCTACGGTGAGGATGGCCAGAGCAGTGTGGACAGCGTCGTGCAGCTGATCGAACGGCTCGATCCCGATATCGTCTGCCTGCAGGAGTTCAACGGCCGTCTGGCAGACCGCTCGGAGCGTTTCCGCATCCTCTCCGACTCCTATGAGAGCGCCCGTTTCGGGCAGACTTCGGCTCCCGACTCGCTTGTCGGGGCCTCGATGATTATCCTGAGCAAATACCGCATCCTGCGCTCGGCTACCGTTCTGTCGCCTCATTCGGCGGTCTGGGCCGACGTGCTGATCGACGACGATACGGTCCGGGTCTTCAACAACCACCTCCGCTCGACGGCCATCAATGCCGACGACAACGACTTCATCACCTCCCGCATCCTCTCCGATACGGCCCGTGAGGTGAAGATCCGCAGTATCGTGAGCCGCCTGCGCGAGAACAGCGAGCTTCGGGCCTATCAGGTGGACAGCATTGCCGCGGTGATCGAGGCTACGCGGACTCCGCGGATCGTCTGCGGCGACTTCAACGACACCCCCGTGTCGTATGTCTACCGCCGGATGGCTGCCGGACTCGACGATGCTTTCAGCGACTGCGGTTCGGGCTATTCGTATACCTACCGCGGTTTCTTCAACATGCTGCGCATCGATTTCGTGCTCACCTCGCCCGAGTTCCGGGCCGTGGTCTACGAGGTTCCCGAAGTGACCTTCTCGGACCACCTGCCCGTTGTCGTGCGTCTGAAACGCACGCCGCGCAAGTAGGGTGGCGGACCCGAAGTTGTCCCCGAGAAAAAAATGTCCGGCAGACCGTGATGGCCTGCCGGACATTTTTCGTTTTCGATCTGTCGCGCTATTCCGTGATCTTCTTGCGCGGGTGCACCATGTTCTCGGGACGCAGGATCTTGTTGAGCTCCTCATCGTCCATGAGCTTGTGCTCGAGCACCAGGTCGTAGATGCCCTTTCCGCTCTGCAGGGCCTCCTTGGCCAACATCGTCGAGGTTTCGTAGCCCAGATAGGGGTTGAGGGCCGTGACCAGACCGATGCTGTTGTAGACCATGCGGCGGCACACCTCCGGGTTGGCCGTGATGCCGACGATGCACTTCTCGCGTAGCGTATTCATGGCATTGACCAGCATCTCGATGTTCTCGAAGAGCGAGAGGACGATGATCGGCTCCATGACGTTGAGCTCGAGCTGTCCGGCTTCGGAGGCCAGCGTGATGGCCAGGTCGTTGCCGATGACGCGGAAGGCCACCTGATTGACCACTTCGGGAATGACCGGATTGACCTTTCCGGGCATGATCGACGATCCCGGCTGGCGCGGCGGGAGGTTGATCTCGTTGAGTCCGCAGCGCGGGCCCGACGAGAGCAGGCGCAGGTCGTTGCAGATCTTCGACAGTTTCACGGCCAGACGCTTGAGGGCCGACGAGTTCATGATGAAGGCACCCGTGTCGCTCGTCGCCTCGATCATGTTGGCGGCTTTGGTCAGGGGCAGGCCCGTGATCTCGCGCAGGTGCTTGGTGCAGAGCTCCGCATAGTCCGGGTCGGCGTTGATGCCCGTACCGATGGCCGTGGCACCCATGTTGATCTCGTAGAAGAGCCGCATGTTGGTCTTCAGACGGTCGATCTCCTCGGTCAGCGTTGCGGCGTAGGCCTCGAACTCCTGCCCGAGGGTCATCGGCACGGCGTCCTGCAGCTGCGTGCGGCCCATCTTGATGATG
>ENA-OZDC01000335-OZDC01000335.1-human-gut-metagenome-genome-assembly--contig:-NODE-335-length-27186-cov-14.349563_pt1 | contig 27186 bp, 26 predicted proteins | sample MGYA00244082_ERZ653570 | MGnify/ENA primary metagenome ERZ653570 (study PRJEB26926, sample SAMN06164919) | human gut metagenome | biome: ENVO:00009003; feature: ENVO:2100002; material: ENVO:00002003... | reverse complement strand
AAGTTCGCTTTTTTGTAAATCTTTTAAGGTTGTTTTCCGATCGGTTTTATGATACTGACATTCTAAAATTGTAAACCACCTAAAGGAAATGCTCGAACAATATCGGGCAGTTGCGGAATCGGAGGAATATAAGGCATCTCCCGCCTACCGACTGCAAGAGTATCTAAAGCAATTCCAAAGGGAGAGCGGCTATAACGATGTATTCATCTCCGCAATGCAGAGGCTTAGCCCCGCTTACCGCGAGTATCACAAATCCCTGCAAGCGGCGAATGAGGTTTTCTTGCGGCATTTCCAGCAGGAGTGATTTTGCAAAAAAGTTCATAGAACAATTCCCACCCAGCAAAGCGCAATCGGCGAAAAGCGGTTGCGCTTTTTCACTGACCGCCCCATACAGCGAGAAACGCCGGAGAGCCGCCAGCGAAGCGGCGAAAGCACATACCGATAACTTGTCACGCACTATTCAAAAAGATGTGGTATAATTTTTTTGAAAAAGTTTGAGATTTGATGTAGTATTCGCCGCTAAAACCGTAGTATATAGGTGAAGCCGGAAAGGAGGCGGTGTGATGATAGACGATGAAAAAATCATAGAAATGTTTTTCGAGCGTTCAGAGCAGGGCATACGGGAACTGGACATAAAATACGGAAAAGTTTGCCACAATCTTTCCTACCATATCGTAGGGAGTCGGCGGGACGCGGAGGAATGTGTAAATGACGCTTATTTGGGTGCATGGAACGCCATTCCCCCGGCACAACCTAACCCGCTGTTGTCGTATCTTTTGAAAATCGTTCGGAACATTTCGCTCAAAATCTATTGGAGAAAGGAAGCAGCAAAACGAAGCAGCCATTACACGATTGCTATGGAGGAAATCGAAGCCTGCATAGCAGCCCCTAACACAGCAGAAGCAGAGATTGAGGCCAGAGAGTTAGCCCGTATCATTGAGGAATTTTTGAACACGCTGATGGTCGAAAACCGTGTTATCTTCATGCGCCGCTATTGGTTCTCTGACAGCTACAAGGATATAGCCGAGTTTGTAGGGCTTTCAGAGAAAAATATCTCTGTCCGGCTGACCCGTATCCGAGAGAAGATGAAACAATACTTGATTGAAAGAGAGGTATTCGTATGAACGCAAAGAAGTTTTCCGACGCTATGAGTGAACTTGATACGAAATATGTTGATGAAGCTCTTAACTACAAAAAGAAAGCAAAGAAACCCGGTTGGGTTATAAGTGGGGAGCTATGGCGGCTTGCTTTGCAGTAATTGCTGTTTTAGGCGTAGGCGTATTTCAAAGTGGATTGTTCGGGAACAAAACTGACATTGCCACTTTGGACAACGGAAATGAAATCATCTTTGTAAAATCGGAAACTGCTGGCTCAAGCATTGACATTGACGGGACTATAACAACAAGGCAACTTACGGAAACGGAAGCTGCATCTCTTTTTCCAAACTTGACCGTTACAGCTCATGCAGTTTTTCGTGTTGATGATACTGTTTCCGACAGCAACAAAGAATTGATTGGTTTTGAGGGAAAAATCGAAAATGCCAAAGTGGTAATATCTACAACGGATATAGCACTACTTGATACGAAGATTGTAGGAAGTGAAGAAAGTAGCGAAGTAAATGGCACAAGCGTGACGGCAGGATATTTTGTAACAGACCGGAACAGCGTGGGAGAACAGAATGTAATTTACTATGCGACCTTTAAGTTGGGAGATAGCACCGTATATGTTGAAAATGCGGGCGCAAAAACTGAAAGCGAAAGTGTGAAAAACGATTTGGCTACCATTATCCAAGAGCTGATAAATAATGGTGCGCTTGACCTAAGTTCTTTCAACGGATAACCCCATGAAAATTTAATACTACCATCAGGACAGCCGAGCAAATCGACTGTCCTTTTTCTATGTCTACGGACAGAAAGGAGCGACCACCCATGACGAAACCGAGAGAGAAAACCCGCGAGGAATTGCAAGCCGAGAAATCATCTCTTTGTTCCGTATTCTGTGCATTCGCTTTTATTTAGTTTCTATGTTCGACCTATGGAACGCCAGCCTTATGAAAAAGCCTTATTGTGAGCCGATATCACAAAATTTTTTGCCGAAAAGTTCGGGAGAAGCAGTTGCGGCACGGGATATTCCCGTACCGCAGAGATGAAAGTGTCCGATCCTCATTCCTTTTCCACGATCGACTCAATAGACTGCGAGCTGTCTGTTGTGTCGGATTGGTCGGGCGAAAAGGTAAAGACGGTTGCAAGAATTAAGATCAGAACATATACGGCAATAATGCCGCCGACAATGAAGGCTATTGCTTTCCAGACTCTTTTTGCCCGCCTGTTTTTGATCGCAAGCTGCTCGTTGATTCGGGAAAGCTGTTCCGCCAAAGCGTCCGGCTGTTCTTCCGCTTCGATTTTGGAGCCGAGCAGCCGGCTTACCGGTACCTCTAAAATTTCCGCCAGCTTTATCAGCAATTCGGAGTCGGGAACGGAAAGACCTTTTTCCCATTTTGAGACGGTCTGCCTTACGACATTCAGCCTTGCCGCCAGCTCTTCCTGTGTGATACCCTTCTTCTTGCGAAGTGCTTTTAGGTTATCCTGAAACATAGTGCATTCCTCCTTTGCACTCTCATTATAGTGCGGGAAGCGGCGTTGCCTCAAGCAACGCAAAATAACATCGTCCCAAATCAGGCTCTTTTGATCATATTATAGCAGGATTTTATGAGAATTTCTACCGCTGACGATCTGCCCCGCTTTTTCGCATCTTTTCGCAAGCCGCTCTTGAAATTATCACAATTCTATGCTATACTAATCGTAACCGAACGGTCGGTTCTTATAAAGGAGCGAAGCAACATGAAAACAACTGAGCAACAGCACAATGAGCGCAAGCGGGAAATGATGGAAAAATGCTTTGAATGCTATGCCAAAAACGGGCTGACGGGTACGGGAATTAAAGCGTTGGCTGATGCGTGCGGCTGCACAAAGGCAAATCTTTATTCGTATTTCAAAAACCTTGACGAGCTGATTATTGAGTCAACGGCATACTGTATGGAAAAGGTCGAGGACGACTTTATGGAGATGGCGCCCACCGACCCGAAGGATGTCGTCCGGTTTGTGAAGGAGGTTCCCTACTGGACGGCAAAGAAGCATGGCAAAAAATACCGGCTGATGTATCAGATCTATACGCACCCGAAGTATATCGAGCACGGCAAGAAATTTTTTGAGGGCGTCAACGAGCGCTATACCGAGTATGCCAAGCGACTGGAGCCGAAAATAGGTATTCCGTACACGGTCATCACGCCGCTGATTTTTATCTTCGTCCGTGCCTGCGTACATTATGCCATGTTCGAGGACGAATATTACCTGAAAACCCAGATGGAGGTCTTAAAGCAGGGCGTCGCCCTGTTTGCAGATAAATACCGCTCGCAATACTTGAACGGAGGTAACGAGAAATGAAGAAACGAATACTCAGCATCCTGCTCCTATGCTGCATGGTGCTGACGCTGCTGCCGACAACAGTATTGGCAGCGGACGGACCGATGAATACTGTCCCGAAGTTCGACGTGAGCATTGACGTGTACAACCGGACATCGGACATCTCCATTAAGGACAGTCGGAGCTACTACATCTACTCGTCCGTGCCCGACAAGCTCAGGGACACATGGGCATGGGATAAGAAGATCTTCATCCAGGGAGACAAAGCCGCGCCGCACGTATTTATTGACGGCGTAAATATTAAGATGAGTCCCAGCTCCAAGGGGCCGGCCATCGAGCTGAACAAAAAGGCTTCGGCTTATCTCTATTTCATCGGCAAGGACAGCACCCTGCAAGGCGCTGACGGCCGCGCGGCGATCCAGAAAAACCGCAGCGAGGGGCAGCTTTATGTGCTGGCGCGCACCGGCACCACGGTGACCTGCAAGGGCGGCTACAGAGCGGCGGGCATCGGCGGGAGCTGGGCGATCCGCAATATCGGGGACTCTATGTTTAACATGGATATGTACGGCCACGGCGTCAATATGCACTTTGGCTCTCAGAGCAATCCCGACTACTGGGGCGGCACCATCAATGCCACCGGCGGCGAGTACGGCGCGGGCATAGGAGCCGGCAGCTGGGGACACTCTGGACACTCTGGAAACACCATCCATGGAGGCGCCGGAGAGCGGCTGTACTTCTACTCCGGCACGGTAAACGCCAGCGGCGGCAGGCTTGCAGCCGGAATCGGCGGAGGCTTTAGGGGGCGCGGCAGCCATATCTATATCTATGGCGGCAATATCGACGCGCAAGGCGGGGATACCGGCGCGGGCATCGGCGGCGGCAGCTGGACGACGAAACAGGACATGGACGGAATCAACGCGGCGAGCGATATCGTCATCTCCGGCGGACGGGTAAGCGCCCGCGGCCAATACAACTGCGCGGGTATCGGCGGAGGCCAGTATGTCCCCGCCCGGAACATCACCATCACCGGCGGCCATGTGTCGGCGACAGGACACTACGGCGCGGCGATCGGCGGCGGCCGCTGGTGCCACGGAAAGAACATCACCATCACCGACGCGACTCTGAACCTGTCGTCCCTGTATCACTTCACCAACTCGAACGCGTCGGCAATCGGCTTCGGCGACCTTGTTTACGATACGGAGGAGCTCGTGACGGATCCGTCGATCGCGACGAACGATCAGATCAGGATCGGCTCATACAAGGGAAAGCTGGTGCAGCTGAAGCTGGAGGCGCGCGCCCTCAGCCGCGATGACGAATATTCTTACTTCTGGAACCTTTATGAGACCCTGATCCCTGATGAGAATGGGCTCATCGACATGCAGCTGCTGACACTTCCGTATGTACAGAACTACGGCTGGGCGATCAACGTGCTGGAAATGACAGTGATCGACGACCCCTGCAACGGAAATCACGATTTCGGCTGGGTAAACCGGCAGTCATGCCACGTCTGGGCGTGCAGGAATAAGGATTGTCAGGCGCGCGACCCGGCGGCGGAGATGTCCAAACAAAACGGAAAGCACGTCCCCGGCGACTGGGGCGTTCGGGAGAGGCGTTGTGCCGTGTGCGATCATTTGCTGGAAAAGGACACGGCGGCGCCGGTGCTGGAGGTTTTGAATGACGGCGAGCGCTACACCGTTGAGGATAGCTTCGTTGGAAATCCGGGCGCGTACACCTTCACCGTGAGCGATCCGGCGAAGAGCGGCGAAGCGTCCTCCGGCGTCAAGTCCGTGACCATCAACGGTGTGGAGCAACCAGTCAGCTCTTTCTATTCTCTTCCCGCACCCGACGGCGGCAACAATGATGCGGGAGCGGAATATACCGTCGTTGCGACGGACAATGCGGGCAACGCCTCCACGGCAACCGTGAAGATCTACCGGCGGCACCGCGTGAGAGTCGTAAGCCCGGATGAGCAGACGACATACGCCGAGGCAGAGCTGGCGCACAACGAGTATCTGGTGCTCACGATGAAGATGCCGGATGGTGCGGCGGTAAGAATGACCGACAAGGCGGATCATTCGGAAATTCCATATGACAAAGAAATGGGACGCTTCACGGTAGGTCTGATCGACAGAAGCCGGACGCTCGTGCTGGAGTATAACACGGAGTATCCGAAGGCCGAGCTTATTCTGGGGCGGAGTCAGTACTTCTTTGGATACAACGCGGATACAGCCGAACCGCACTATCTTGCGGATGTAAGCAGGAAAACGGATAAGAACGTCTATTCGGTGGCTGTGCAGATCAACGCGGATGTAATACCCAGCCACTACTTCAGCTCACCGGTATGCTACACGCAGGAGGAGCTGGCGGAGCTGGACAAGCAAGGAAAAATCGCATGGGAGAAATATCAGCATCCGGAGCCGGAACCGGGCGTCTGGATCGTCTATATTCCCACAGCCACCATAGACATCGCGGAGTATGACGCAAATGGCAGCTGGTATGTCTATGCAAAAGCCGAAAACCTCAAGGGAACGACCTATGTCTCCACGCCGAAGCTGATCGCCGACGTCGAAAAGCCGAAGGCCATCAATCTTTCTACCGGCAAGGAACTGGAGACGGATGGGGAATACTGGGGCGACCTGCGGTTCAGGGTAGAGGACGCGCTGCCCGTCAAGGTGTGGCACGAGAGATACCCGGGCGGGAATATTGAACTTATGACGCCGGATGAAGACGGCTGTTATACGATCCCGGCAGATTATGACGTAAGCCTCCATCACGACATTTGCATCGAGGACGCCTGCGGGAACAAAACCTACTACAATGACATCGATATTTTGTGGAACTATCTGGAGGTTGTTCGGGAGAAGGACTATTGGGATGTGCAGCCTGCGCAGCCGATTCGTATTTCCAGGGAACAGGATCTGCAAGAGGAGCTCTCCAAGGTCAACATCGGGGTTTTTGCATCTGACGTCACCGGTTTTATCCCTGTCGATGTTTCGTGGGAGATCCCGGAGGACTATGATCCGCAGTCCCCGCGGGAGCAGACCTTTACCGTCCTCGGCACGGTGATTCTGGAAGGCACCGGAGCACGCTGCGTCTCGGGGCTTGATGTTATCACGCGTCCGGGAGAGGAATGGAAGAAGAATTTCTCGATCAGCGTGACAGTGGAAGGCGCGCCGCGCTACAAGGTGACGACAGAGGATAGCGCAAACGGCAGCGTCACGGTGGTGAATGCCACAGAAACCGCCGAGAACGGCACGCCGCTGTTCTATAAGGACGAGCTTGTCATGCTCTCCATCGCCCCCGACGAGGGCTATATGCTCAGCACGCTGTCCGTCAACGGCACCGTTGCCGCCGTTGCGGTTGGGGAGGATGCCTATACCTTCGCTCAGCCGGAGGAAAACGTCACCATAACCGCAACGTTTGAAAAGCGCAACGAGCATACCGTCACGTTTGACGCGAACGGCGGCTCCGAGCCTGAGGATCTGCCCGAGGAGGTCACCACCGCAATGCCCGCCAAGAAGGTATTGCACGGCAGCGCGTATTATCTGCCGGAGTGCGAGTTTATTGCGCCCGAAGGAAAGCAGTTCAAGGCGTGGCAGATAGACGGTACGGAGTATCCGGTGAACGCCCCCGTGACCGTCACCGCTGACATCACAGTCAAGGCGCTGTGGGAGGACGCGCCTCCCGCCCCTGCCGAGTATACCGTCAGATTCAATGCCAACGGTGGCGGCGGCACAATGGCAGATGTCACCGGCGTTTCCGGCAGCTATACCCTGCCTTCCTGCGGTTTTACTGAACCGGAAGGCAAGCAATTCAAGGGCTGGTCAACCAGTGCCGACGGTTCGGTTATTTCCGGCACGACCTATGAAGTAAGCTCGGATACTACCTTCTATGCAATCTGGGAGAGTAAAGAGTATTCCATCATCGTAACGGACGGCAAAGCGACAATCGGTGCAGGAAGCGAAATCAGTAAAGCGGCGCAAGGCACAACCATTACTCTGACCGCAAATGCTGCTCCTGACGGTAAGGTGTTTGATAAGTGGGTAGTAGAAAGCGGCAACACTACTCTTGAAGATGCGAACAGTGAAACCACTACTTTCATAATGCCTGACAGTGAAGTCAGCGTGAAAGCGACCTACACAATTCCCCATACCCATACCTACGATCAGGAAATTCAGAAGCCGGAAACCCTCAAGTCGGCTGCCGACTGCACCAACGATGCAGTATATTTCAAGAGCTGCTCCTGCGGAGAGATCAGCACAACAGAAACCTTTACAGCAGCAGGTACACAGCTCGGGCACGCATGGGCAAGCGATTGGAGCAAGGACACAGACAATCATTGGAAAGAATGCTCTCGCTGTCACGAAAAGAAGGACGAGGCGGCTCACGATTACGGTAGCGATAACATCTGCGACACCTGCGGATATGACAAGACCGTACCGCATACGCACAATCTGACCCTCGTTCCCGCAAAGGCTCCTACTTGCACGGAGAAAGGCAACACGGCATATTACACCTGCGACGGCTGTGACAAGTGGTTTGAGGATGCAACCGGTGCATCCGAAATTACCGACAAGACAAGCGTAATCCTTGCGGCAACAGGTCATAGCGCTTCCGACTGGAAGTCCGATAATACCGATCACTGGAAAGAGTGCACCGTTGTCGGCTGCGGCGTGATCATCGAGGGCAGCAAGGCGGCGCATACCGCCGGTGAATGGATTATCGACACTCCGGCAACAGCTACCACAAGCGGCTCAAAGCATAAGGAATGCACCGTCTGCGGTTATACGATGGCAACCGAAACCATCCCGGCAACCGGCGGCGGTGAGCATACTCACAGCTACGGCAGCGAGTGGAAGAACGATGCCGACAACCACTGGCATGAGTGCTCCTGCGGCGATAAGAAAGATACAGCAGCGCATACCGCCGGCGAATGGATCATCGACACCCCGGCAACTGCTACAACCGACGGCTCAAAGCATAAGGAATGCACCGTCTGCGGTTATACGATGGCAACCGAAACTATCCCGGCAACCGGCGGCGGCGAGCATACTCACAGCTACGGCTCCGACTGGAAGAACGATGCTACGAACCACTGGCATGAGTGCTCTTGCGGAGATAAGGCCGATAAGGCGGCACACGACTTCAAGTGGGTTGTTGACAAGGAAGCGACCGCAACGCAAAAGGGCTCCAAGCATGAGGAGTGCAAGGTTTGCGGCTACAAGAAGTCGGCAGTTGAGATTCCGGCTACGGGAACACCGTCTGAGCCAGGCAAGCCGACAGGTCCGGATTTTCCGCAGACCGGTGACAACAGTGATATGATTCTCTGGATTGCACTGCTGTATATCAGCGGCGGTGTTCTGACAGGTGTAATGGTATTTGATAAAAGGAAAAGACATTCCGTCAAATAATCAAAGATAAGTAACAATTAACGATCCATCACGTAAACATCACAATTACGGCACAGAAGGCATAAAAACCGCTGTGCCGTATTTCTTTTCTTGGCGACTGTTTTTGAGAAATAAGCAATTTCTCGGGCATAACCCAACATTTTTTTGCCGGATTCCATGTATACTGTGTATATCAGTGTATATCACACTTATGCACTTTTTCATTTTTACCCCGGCAAGCGGATACACGGATATCAACAGAGTTTGGCACAACAAATAACTCAACCGACGCAGAACCAGATAATGAGGATGAGTTAGACGAATTGCTAAATTCATCATATATATCCTTCCGGACTCCTCAACAAACAATAAAATCCATGTGTTTGCAATCAGGCAAATGCATGGATTTTTTATATTGTGTTTTGAAAAATGTATCTTTGGGAATATAGAGAAACGAAGTTGATAAAATAATGAAAACGGGATATAATTAGGTTGTAAGGAAAGTAAGGAATACATTACCGGAGAATGGAGGGTTTTATATGGAATTAGCTAAAGTAACATCAAAAGGTCAGGTTACCATACCTATTGAAATCAGAAAAAAACTTGGAATTAAGAATGGCGATAAGATATTGTTTGTTGAGGAGTCTGGAAGAATATATATGATGAATTCTTCAATGGACGCATTTCGGGAAGCCCAGAAAGCATTTGCAGGAGAGGCAGAAAGACTTGGACTTAAGAATGATGACGATGTAATGGCAATGATAAAAGAATTAAGGGAAGAAAGCGTGGTAAAATAGATGAGAATTATGCTTGATACAAATGTGTTGATATCAGGGATGTAAAGGATTATCCGGTTCTTTACACGGCGATTATTGAAGATGTTGATATTCTTGTAACAGGAGATAAGGATTTTTCGGATATAGAAATTGAGAAGCCTGAGATTATGTCTCCCACACAGTTTATAGAGAGATTTTTATAGGAACCTCAGTTTTTAATACTTAAAAATTGGGGTGGAATCACGGAGATAATAGATGAAAATACTATAAAAGTTAAGTATTTATCGGAAAAAGAAAAGATTAAGCCCTTAGATGATACTCATACTGAAGAAGAAAAGATAATTCATGCAGATAACATGAATATGGATGAACTGAAAAAAGTGGCATTGAGCCAGAGAAAGGATAAACCATATGTATGGACATCCACTGTTATACAAAGAAAGAGAGACCCATATATCGCTGAATATACAAGAAGAAGGGCTGATGGGATATGTCAATTGTGCGGGGAAAAAGCTCCTTTTAATAGACCTGATGGTGAACCGTATTTAGAAGCACATCATATAGTATGGTTATCCCAAGGCGGAGAGGATTCTATTGAAAATTGTGTAGCATTGTGTCCTAATTGTCATAAAAAGATGCATATAGTTAATAATTCTGATGATATTAAAAAACTGACTAACTTAAATAAAAGGCAGATAAATTAATAGAATTGTTAATTGTGAATTACAGATTGAAACGTTAAACATTTTATGCTAGAATGAAATTCAAATGGGCATACATCGTAATTTATAATAATTAGAATGAAATAAAGCCCCATAAACAGGAGGTTTTAAGCTATAATGGAACAGTATAAGCAGGAATTTATTGAATTTATGGTGGATTGTAAAGTCCTCAAATTCGGTGATTTTGTAACTAAGAGCGGAAGAAAGACACCCTTCTTTATTAATACAGGTTTTTACAGAACAGGTGCACAGCTTAAGAAACTTGGCGAATATTATGCAGAGGCTATTAATAACAAGTACGGAACAGATTTTGATATTCTGTTCGGACCTGCATATAAGGGTATACCGCTTTCGGTTACCACAGCTATAGCACTTAACGATAAATATGGGGCAGATATAGGATACTGTTCTAACCGTAAAGAAATAAAAGACCACGGCGATAAGGGAATCCTTCTCGGAAGCCCTATCAAGGATGGCGATAAGATTGTAATAATAGAAGATGTAACAACAGCAGGAACATCAATAAATGAGACTCTCCCTATCATCAAAGCACAGGGTAACGTTAATGTTACAGGACTTGTTGTATCCGTTGACAGAATGGAAAGAGGTCAGGGTACCAAGAGTGCACTTACAGAGATAGAAGAGAATTACGGAATCAGGACAACTGCGATTGTTACAATGGCAGAGGTTGTAGAACATTTATATAACAGACCTTATAAGGGCGAAGTTATAATAGACGATACACTTAAAGCTGCTATTGATGATTATTACAAGCAGTATGGTGTAAATTAAATAGAAGAGGGTTTAATTAATGTCAAAGCATAAGTATAAGTTTACCAATAAGAAGCATAGTGTAGGTGGCGTTGCTGCTACAATTATGGCTGCAGCTGCTATTGTACTGATTGTTTTTTCAATTGTCCTCTCATTTAAGGCAAGAGGCGAAGGCGGGGAAATAGTCGGTTCCCTGGCATTGATGGCACTTGCCTTTTCTGTATTTGGACTGATTATCGGTTTACTTAGTTACAGGGAATTTGACAGATATTATACCTTTTCATTGATAGGAAGCCTGATTAATGGTATTATAATAGTACTTTTAATAATGTTATTATTTGTAGGAATTTAAGCGAGGTAAGAAAATGGCTAAAGTAGGAATTGTTATGGGAAGTGACTCAGACCTTGAGGTTATGAGCAAAGCAGCGGAAATGCTTGAAAAGTTTGGTATTGATTATGAGCTGACTGTTATTTCAGCACATCGTATGCCTGACGTATTTTTTGATTATGCAAAGACAGCAGAGGAAAAAGGTTTTAAGGTTATAATTGCAGGAGCCGGTGGAGCAGCACATCTTCCGGGTATGTGTGCGGCAATTTTCCCAATGCCTGTTATTGGTATTCCAATCCATACCAAATCTCTTGGCGGAGTTGATTCTTTATATTCAATAGTACAGATGCCAAGCGGAATCCCTGTTGCAACTGTTGCAATTAACGGAGGAGCCAATGCGGGAATTCTTGCAGCTAAGATTCTTGCAACAAGTGATGACGAACTTCTTAACAGAATCAAAGCATATAAAGATGAATTAAAAGACGGCGTTATGAAGAAAAAAGACAAAATCGAAAAAGTCGGATATAAAAAATACATGGAGGAAAAATAAAAATGGATTACAAGAAAGCGGGCGTTGATATTGAAGCCGGATATAAATCGGTTGAATTAATGAAGGAACATGTTAAAAGCACAATGAGACCGGAGGTACTCGGTGGTATCGGTGGATTTTCAGGTGCGTTCTCAATGGCAGCAATCAAAGATATGGAGGACCCTGTACTTTTATCCGGAACAGACGGATGCGGAACCAAGGTTAAACTTGCTTTCCTTATGGACAAGCATGACACAATCGGTATTGATTGTGTTGCCATGTGCGTTAATGACGTTGCATGTGCAGGCGGTGAACCTTTATTTTTCCTTGATTATATAGCATGTGGAAAAAACATTCCTGAGAAAATCGCAACAATCGTTAAAGGTGTTGCGGACGGTTGTAAATTATCCGGATGTGCACTTGTCGGTGGAGAAACAGCAGAACATCCCGGACTTATGCCTGAGGACGAATATGACCTTGCAGGATTTTCTGTAGGTGTATGTGACAGAAAGAACCTTATTACAGGAGAAAATATCAAGCCGGGAGATACACTTGTTGCAATCAAATCTTCAGGTGTACACAGCAATGGTTTTTCACTTGTAAGAAAAGTTTTTGATATGACAAAAGAATCCCTTGATACATATTATGATGAACTTGGAACAACTCTCGGTGATGCTTTACTTAAACCAACAATTATTTATGTCAAGGCACTTAAAGCAGTTAAGGATGCCGGAGTAACCATTAAGGGCTGCAGCCACATCACAGGCGGCGGTTTTTATGAGAATATTCCAAGAATGCTTCCTGACGGAATAAGAGCCGAAGTTAAAAAAGACAGCTACGAAGTACCTGCATTATTTAAACTTATGGCTAAGAAAGGCAATATTGACGAACATATGATGTATAATACATTCAATATGGGTGTCGGCATGATTCTTGCAGTTGACCCTGCTGATGCAGATAAGACCATAGAAGCAATCAAGTCTGCCGGGGAAGATGCATTTGTAATAGGACAGACAGTTGCAGGCGAAAAAGGTGTAACATTATGTTAAGAGTAGTTGTACTTGTTTCAGGTGGTGGAACCAATCTTCAGGCTATTCTTGATGCCATGGATAACGGTAAGATTAAGAATGCGGAAGTTGTGGGCGTAATCAGTAATAATGCCAATGCCTATGCACTTACAAGAGCTGAGCAACACAATATTCCAAATGAATGTATATCACCTAAGAATTATGAAAACAGGGATGTGTTTAATGATGCACTGCTTGAAGGTGTATCAAAATACCATCCTGACTTAATTGTTCTTGCAGGTTTTCTTGTGGCAATCCCTGAGAAAATGGTTAAAGCATTTCCTGAGAAAATCATTAATATCCACCCATCACTTATCCCTTCTTTTTGTGGAAAAGGATATTATGGACTTAAGGTACATGAAGCCGCTTTGCAAAGAGGCGTGAAAGTTACAGGAGCAACCGTGCATTATGTTGATGAAGGAACGGATACCGGTAAAATTATCTTCCAGAAACCTGTAATGATAGAGGACGGGGATACACCTGAGATTCTTCAGAAAAGAGTTATGGAACAGGCAGAATGGATTATTTTACCTGAAGCAATAAATATGATTGCAAACAGATAACTGAAAGGATAACGTACTATGAAAATATTGATTGTAGGCAGCGGCGGAAGAGAGCATGCAATTGCTTACGCATGCAGTAAAAGCCCTAAAGTAGATAAAATATACTGTGCACCGGGTAATGCCGGAATTTCGGAACTTGCGGAATGCGTTCCGATTTCAGCCATGGAATTTGACAGACTTGCAGATTTCGCAGCAGAAAAAGAAATCGACCTTACCGTAATCGGAATGGATGACCCACTTGTAGGCGGCATTGTTGACTTGTTTGAAACGAGAGGTTTAAGAGTATTCGGACCTCGTAAGAATGCGGCTATTCTTGAAGGCTCCAAGGCATTTTCAAAGGACCTTATGAAAAAATACAATATTCCTACGGCTGCTTATGAGACATTTACTTCTGCGGACGATGCCAAGAAATATCTTGAGACTTCGGAATATCCTATAGTCCTTAAGGCCGACGGACTTGCACTTGGTAAAGGTGTTCTTATCTGCAATACCAAGGAAGAAGCATTGGCAGGCGTTGATGAGCTTATGCTTGACAAGAAGTTTGGCGATGCCGGCAATACCATTGTTATAGAAGAATTTATGACAGGAAGGGAAGTATCCGTACTTTCTTTCGTTGACGGCAATACAATTAAAATAATGTCATCAGCCCAGGACCATAAGAGGGCAAAAGATGGTGACGAGGGTCTTAACACAGGTGGAATGGGTAACTTTTCACCAAGTCCTTTTTATACAGAAGAGGTTGATGATTTTTGCAAAAAACACATATATCAGGCAACCGTTGATGCTATGAAAGCAGAAGGCAGGGAATTTAAAGGCGTTATTTTCTTCGGACTTATGCTTACACCTAAGGGACCAAAAGTTCTTGAATACAATGCACGTTTTGGCGACCCTGAGGCACAGGTTGTTCTTCCAAGGCTTAAAAATGACATTATTGACGTTTTTAATGCCTGCATTGATGGAACACTTGATAAGATTGACCTTCAGTTTGAAGACAAAGCCTGTGTATGCGTTATCCTTGCCAGTGACGGATATCCTCTTGCATACGAAAAAGGCAAGATTATAACAGGTTTTGATAATTTCAAAGGCAAAGACGGTTATTACTGTTTCCATGCCGGAACAAAGTTTGATGACAACGGCAACATTGTGACTAACGGCGGACGAGTTCTCGGAATTACCGCAAAAGGCGATACACTCAAAGAAGCAAGAGCCAATGCTTACGCTGCAACGGAATGGGTTGATTTTGAAAACAAATATATGCGCCATGATATAGGTAAGGCTATAGAGAATATGGACTAAGGAGTATACTATGACAAAAGTATATATTGACGGAAGCGAGGGTACTACAGGTCTTAGAATTAATGAGCGATTCAAAGGCAGGGACGATATAGAGATTCTTACAATCCCAAGTGAACTTCGTAAGGATGTTAATGAAAGACGAAAATATATAAATGAATCGGACATAACTTTTTTGTGTCTCCCTGATGCGGCTGCAATTGAAGCCGTTTCCCTTGTGGAAAATGAAAATGTTACAATAATAGATGCCTCAACGGCACACAGGACAAGTCCGGGCTGGGCTTACGGATTCCCTGAACTTTCGGAAGAATTCAGGGAAAATATCAGAAACAGCAAGAGAATTGCCAATCCTGGCTGCTATGCTTCAGGATTTATTTCACTTGCTTATCCGCTTGTGAAAATGGGAATAATAGGACCTGATTTTCCAATTTCTGCATTTGCCCTTTCAGGCTACAGCGGAGCAGGCAAAAAGACTATTGCCATATATGAATCGGATGAGAAGACCGTGGAAATGAATGCTCCAAGAGAGTATGCACTTACGCAGAAACATAAACATCTAAAAGAAATGAAAGCGATTACAGGACTTTCAAGGGAACCTCTTTTTACCCCTATCGTAGACGATTATTATAGCGGAATGATTGTCAATATCCCGCTTTATGTGGATATGATAGGCATGAAGCCTGAGGAACTTCAGAAAGTATTTGCAGATTTCTACAAGGGTGAGAAATTTATCAATGTAAAACCTTTCGATGCACAGACAGAAGAACTTAACGGTTTTATGGCAGCCAACTCATGTTCCGGATGGGACGGAATGGAAATATACATTTGCGGTAATGATGACAGAATCCTTCTTTCATCACGTTTTGACAACCTTGGAAAAGGTGCGTCAGGTGCTGCGATACAGTGTATGAACATTGTGCTTGGCTGTGATGAAGCAAAGGGTTTGAATCTGTAATTTCACAGAATATTCACAAAAAATACAATATCTGGAAGTGCCCTTAGGTTGACCTTGAGGGCATTTCTTTTTATAATGTAAATAAATAATATTTGACAGGATAAAGTAATGAGCAATACAAAGAAAATTTATAAAAAAATAGTATGTCTCCTTACTGCGGTTGTTTTACTGGTAGGAGGTATCGTTGGGAAAAATATATACGATATTATGGCAGATACCTCATTTGAACAGACACTTAAGTCTTTTCCGGAATCATACAGACCTTACATACAGGCACTGCATGATAAACATCCTAACTGGACTTTTGAAGTGTTCAATACAGGACTTGACTGGAATGAAGTGCTTAAGAACGAGGCACTGTTAAAAAGAAAACTTGTTCCGGCAGCAGGACATAGTATGTCATTAGGACTGGCAGACCTGAAGTCTAACGGCGAATGGGCGTGGTATCAGACACCGACAGCCTGGAAAGCTTATGATGATGTAGCGGGTGCGTATAACTACTCCGCCAATAACTGGGTAAGCTTTGATACGGGATACTGGAATCAGGCATCAACGTCAGCTATTTCATACATTATGGATCCAAGAAACTGGCTTAACGAGAGTTATATATATATGTTTGAAAAGTTAAGTTATGACGGAAATCATGATACGGTTGAACTTGTTAATTCAACTCTTAACGGAACATTTATGTGTAATGCAAAATGTCCCGGTGCACCTAATAATATGACTTATGCCCAGGTAATAGTTGAAGCAGCCAAAAAGTCTAAGGTAAGTGCCATACATCTTGCTGTAAGACTTCGTCAGGAAAAAGGTACAAGCAATGATGAACTTGGTAAAGGTGTGTCAACCAAAGACGGCAGTCATTTTTATCAGGCAAATGGCGACGGCAATACTGTATATTATAACTTTTTTAACATAGGAGCTGCGGGAGATGGCAAGCAGACCGTTATTAATAACGGAGGCAAGGAAGCGAAGGCTGAAGGCTGGACAAGCCCATATCTTGCAATAATGGGCGGTGCCGTTAAAGTATATACAGGTTACATAGGAATAGGCCAGGATACAATATATTTTGAAATGTTCAGTGTGGTCAATCCTAAATATTATTACTGGAAGCAGTATGCACAGAATCTTACCGCAACACTGACTGAAGGCAGTAAGATATATGAGACTTATAAGAATGCAGGACTTCTTAATTCGTCATTTGTATTCAGAATCCCTGTATATAAAAATATGCCTTCATCATGTAAAAAGCCGGCTTCGCCTTCAGGTGATGAAAGAACAACGGCTAATCCTAATACAAGGCTTTCAGGAATAAGCGCAACACTTATAGATATGGACGGAAAGAGCAGTAATGCTAACCTTACACCAAGTTTTAATTCGGAGAGAACGGAATATTCACTGGTTGTTCCGTATAAGGTTTCACAGATCAAATTGTCGGCATCAGCTTATGCCAAGACATCTTCAATATCGGGAACGGGAACACACAGCCTTAAAGTTGGCAATAATGAGTTTAATATTGTCTGTAAATCAGAATATGGTACAACCAAGACTTATAAGGTTAAAGTTACAAGGGCGGAAGGCAGTACATATCTGACATCACTTTCCTCAAGCAAGTCGGGATTTAATGAGACTTTTAAAATGAATGCTTATAAATACACCATGAGAGTTGCCAATGATGTTACGTCCTTAGCATTAAATTATAAGACGGAATCGTCAATAGCAATTGTTGAAATGAGAACAGGCAGTACAACAACTGTACTTTCAAACGGAACCACGGGCAATATCAATCTGCCTGTGGGAACTACCAAGGTGTGCATAGATGTATATCCGTCAGCCTCCGACAGAAGTGAGCGTAAGACTTACGAAGTGGATATTACAAGGCTTACCAAAGTAAGCGTTGACTTTAAAGAACTTATACTAAAGGATCAGTATATACATAATTTTGCCGTGGGTGATACAGTGAATACCGCACTTCAAAGACTTAAGGTTACAGGCGGAACGGCACAGATTACCGACAGCTCCGGTAATGTAAAGTCTGGGGACAAGATTATCGGAACAGGCGATATGTTAAGAATACATGATTCAAATGGCGCTTTGTATATGTCAAAGAATATTGTGATATATGGTGATGTCAATGGAGACGGAAAGATAGATATATATGACTTTGCTTATATAAGAAAACTTATAATTAAGAAAACAGGATTATCCGGAATATTCCTTGAAGCAGCAGATATACATAAGGAAAATAAAGGCGTAGACATATATGATTTTGCTGTTATGAGAAGATATATTATTAAAGGAACTGCGATTGAACAGAAATAAAGGAGTAAGTAATGTCTAAAAATAACAAATTAATTAAAATAATGCTGATTGCTTTGCTGTGCATTTCAATATGTTTTACAATATTCTCAAAGCCTGAAAAGACTTATGCATCAGAAGGCACTATTACTGTTAAGGCAAGTGCCGGAGAAGTAATAGCAGGTAATACGATTACCGTGGAAGTTAAATTAAATAATCCTGCGGGAATAACATCGGCAAATTTTGAACTTATATATGATGGTAATATTTTCGCTTATGTCAGTGGCATGGATGGCTCAGGATTCAATGGAGTAATACCTTTTTCAGTTACAGGCGGTGCTACGGAACAGACCGAGTATAAGTGGAATATCACTTTCAAAGCTAACCAGACAGGAACCTGTAATTTTACAATAAAAGGATATCAGTTTATTGATACAGATGTGAATGATTTCAGTCCTGCATGCGGTTCGGCTTCCGTTAAGGTAATGGCAGTAGGTTCCGATGATGCCACACTCAGTTCAATCCAGGTAGGAGGGGCTAACTTAAGCCCTGCATTTGCAAAATGGACATTGGATTATAAATGTTATGTAGATAATTCCGTAACCTCCGTTAATATTGCGGCTGCAAGCTCACAGGGCGGAAGAGTGGAGATAGCAGGCAACACAGATAATCTTGCGGTTGGTAATAACTACGTTACAATCACAAGTTATGCCCCTAACGGCAAGGCAATGAAATATAATCTTAATATTTTCAGGCTGGAGCCGCCTACAGATCCACCTACAGAAGCACCAACTGACCCGCCTACAGAGCCGCCTGCAAGCTTCAAAGTAACTATAGATGGCAAAGAATATAACGTATCATCTGAGTTTGATGCCGGCAAAGTGCCTGACGGATTTGAAGTAGAGCTTGGTTCATATAACGGAAAAGATGTAATAACCGCAACCGGAAGTGCAACAGGATTTACACTTATGTACCTTGTGGATTCTGAAGGAAACGGAAACTTTTATGTATATGATGGCAAAAATTTTTATCCTTATATTGTAATATCTAATTCCGAAAATACATATTATGTATTTGACAGCCGCAAGGCCGATACATCGATGGCAGGCGAAGAAAAGGATGTAAAAATTAAGGATACGGCCATAAAAGGATATGTTGACGGAGAATATATTTATTTTTACGCAATGAATTCCAATAAAAAGTATTCGTGGTATTCCTACGATACTGTGGAGGGTACAATACAAAGATTGCGTGCCACATCCCCTGAAATTATTGAAGATGAGACAACAACACCGGAAGAGACAGCCTCAACTCCGGTAACAGGAAAAAACGATGACGGAGTTTCCTTTAACAATAAAAACATTATTATAATCGGCGGAGCTTTGTTATTGATTGTCATAGCCGGAGCAGTTATATTTTTAATCAGCAAAAAGGAAAAGAAATATAACGGATATAATGAAGAATTTGCCGCAACCGATGAAAAAACACAGGAAGAAGCTACAGCGGAATTAGAGGAAGTATCAAAGGAAACTGAAGAAAAATAAAAAAAGTATTAAATTTAAACGCAGCAGGGCAAAACTATTGCTTTTGCTGCGTTTACTTGTTATAGTATGTATATAACACGGCCAAGGAGTTGAGAATATGATTTTTAGCATTGATTTTAACAGTGATGAGGCAATTTATATCCAGTTATGTCACCAGATTATAATGAGTATTGCCAATGATGATATACATGAAGGCGATTCACTCCCATCAGTGAGACAGATGGCTGAGGATATAGGAATTAATATGCACACTGTTAATAAAGCATACACAATTCTTAAGCAGGAAGGATATATTAAACTGGATAGACGATACGGTGCCGTTATAGCTGTTGATGCCGATAAGATAGAAGCCATGGAATCACTTTCAAGGGATTTGAGGGTATCTATTGCTAAAGCAATGTGTAAGGATATAACATCAGCGGAAATACATGCACTTGTTGACGATATTATAAGTGAATTTGGAATAAAACAAAAAGGAGGGATAACAAATGCTTTGTGAAAAATGTAATAAAAACCAGGCAACATTTCACTATGCGGAGGTAATTAACGGTGTCCGCAGCGAACACCATCTTTGCAGTGAATGTGCGGCTAATACAGACGTAAGTTTTTACAGCAGTATTTTTGAAAACGATGAGAATTTTACCAGACTGATATCTGGAATACTGGGCGGTAAGGCTATTGTGTCAGGCAATGGCGAAAGTGACAAGTCAGTTAATGTGACATGCCCTAACTGCAAGACAACATACGGCGAATTTGTTAAGAATTCAAGGTTCGGATGCCCTGTATGTTACGATATATTCGGACTTCTTATATCCGATAAAATGAAAAAAATTCATGGCAGCAACGTATATATGGGCAAGAAGCCTATGAAATACGGCAAGCCGGAGGAGGAGCCTCTGGAATATGTTGAAAGGGAAGAAGATAACAACCTTGATAGAGAAATAGAGATATTACGAAAAAAATTAAAATCGGCGGTTGAAGAAGAAGATTTTGAAGAAGCAGCCAGATTAAGGGATTTAATAGCTGAACTTAGCAGAAAGGAAGGTAAAAATGCTTAAATGGTATGAACATGAAGAAACTGCCGGGGATATCGTAATCTCAAGCAGAATAAGGCTTGCCAGAAATTTTAACGATTATCTTTTTGCCGACAAAATAAGTGAAGAAGATGCTGCTAAGATGATTAATTCGGTTGCAAAAAGGTTTGAGACCGATTATCCCGAAGAGTTCAGATGCCTTTACATGAAAGAGTGCAGCGAATCAGGCCGTAATGCCCTTAAAGAAAAGAGGGTAATAACATCTTATCTTGCAGGCAAAAATAATGGTGCGGTTATTTTATCGGAGGATGAAGGAACTTCTGTTCTTTTAAACGGCGAGGATCATGTAAGGATACAGGTATTATGTAACGGAATGGATATCCAGAGCTGTTTTAAGAAAGCCAATGAAATTGACGATTATATAGACGCACATTTTGATTATGCTTTTGATGAAAAATACGGCTATAAGACAACTTTTCCCACCAATACAGGAACCGGAATGAAAGCAGGATACACGCTTCACCTGCCTTCCCTGTCGGATGCCAGAAGACTTAACGATATCAGCGCGGAGCTTGGAAGATTCGGACTAAAATTCAGGACAGTTTATGGTGACGGTCAGAATGGATACGGTAATTTATACCAGATATCCACACAAAAGACCCTTGGACAGGATGAACGTGAGGTTATAAAAGACCTTGATGACATTGTTCTGCAGATTGTCAATCAGGAAAAAGAACAGAGAGAACATTTTTACAAAAAAGACAAGATACAGATGGATGATGAGATTTACAAATCATACGGTGTTTTAAAATATGCAAGAAAACTTTCATTAAAAGATTCCATGGTTCTCATATCGGAACTTATGACAGGCATATCGTTGGGCGTATTGCAGTTTGCACATAACGGAAGATATAATATCAACGAGCTTATAATGGATATACAGCCTGCAGTTTTAAGACAGAATTCAGGCAAGGCGATGTCTGTAGCAGAGACAGACGTATTAAGAGCAGAATATATAAGAAAATATCTCCCTGAAATAATCTGATTATTTCACAGATAGGAAAGAGGAATATATATATGGAAAGTGGATTTACCAAAAAAGCCGAGACAGCATTGCAGAATGCCGCGGAAGCAGCATTTGAGCTTGGGCATGGCAGTGTCGGCTCCGAACATATTCTTATCGGACTTTTAAGAACGGAAGAATGTATTGCCAATGCCGTACTTGTGAATAACGGTGTTGAAGAAAGCAAGGTTGTGGAGCTAATCAAGGAACTTATTGTTCCTGAAAAAAATGTGGGGTTGAAAGAACCTGATTCCTATACTCCGAGAGCTGCAAGAATTCTTGAAAATGCAAGAAAAGAAGCAAAAAGGTTCAAATCCGGACTTATCGGAACGGAACATATTTTTATAGGAATGCTAAAAGAGCAGGACTGCGTTGCAACACGTTTATTGGGAACAATAGGCGTCAAAATCCAGAAAGCCTACATTGATACTGTGGTCGCAATGGGCGAGGACAGCAATAACTATAAAGATGAGGTTTCTTTTAACCGCAAAAATAGAAAGAGCCAGACCCCTACACTTGACCAGTACAGCAGGGATTTAACGGCACTTGCCGAAGAAGGAAAGCTTGACCCTGTTATAGGACGTGAAAGCGAGATTCAGAGAGTTATCCAGATTGGCAGCAGAAGAACCAAAAACAATCCATGCCTTGTAGGAGAACCGGGCGTAGGAAAAACGGCTGTTGTGGAAGGAATTGCAATTAAAATAGCAGAGGGCAATGTTCCTGATACCATAAGAGGCAAGAGACTTCTTACCCTTGACCTTTCAGGAATGGTTGCCGGTTCAAAATATCGTGGTGAATTTGAAGAAAGAATCAAAAAGGTAATAAAGGAAGTGCGCGCAGCCGGCAATGTCATTCTTTTTATAGATGAGCTTCATACCATCATAGGCGCAGGTGGAGCAGAAGGGGCGATTGATGCTTCCAACATACTTAAGCCTTCCCTTGCAAGGGGCGAGGTACAGATTATCGGAGCCACCACTATCGATGAATATCGTAAATATATAGAAAAAGATGCTGCACTTGAACGACGTTTCCAGCCCGTTAATGTGGATGAACCATCGGAAGATGAAGCATACGAGATCCTCAAAGGATTAAAAGAGACTTATGAGACTCATCACGGCGTTACAATAACGGATGGAGCACTTCATTCTGCCGTAAAACTTTCAAAAAGATACATCAATGACAGATTTTTACCTGATAAAGCCATTGACCTCATTGATGAGGCATCTTCAAAGGTAAGGCTGGGGGCGTTTATTAAGCCTGAAGAAATAAGCAAAACCGAAGCCGAAATCGAAAAACTTGAGGCTGACAAAGAAGAAGCAATCAAGGCTGAAGCCTATGAAAAAGCCGGGGAAATCAAGAAAAAACAGCTTAAAAAGTATGAAAAACTTGAAAAACTCAATACAAAATGGCAGAACGAGAAAAACAACAGAAATCTTGTGGTAGACGAGGAAAGCATAGCTTTAGTTGTGTCAGACTGGACTAAAATACCTGTCAACAAGCTTTCAATCGGGGAATCAGAGCGCCTGATGAAGCTTGAGGAGACCCTTCACGAACGTGTTGTAGGTCAGGACGAGGCTGTAACTTCTATAGCAAGAGCAATAAGAAGAGGCAGGGTTGGACTTAAAGATCCTAAGAGACCGATTGGTTCATTCCTTTTCCTTGGACCTACCGGTGTCGGCAAAACCGAACTTTCAAAAACACTTGCGGATGCCATGTTCGGAAATGAAAATTCCCTCATAAGAGTTGATATGTCGGAATACATGGAGAAACACAGCGTATCCAAGATGATAGGCTCACCTCCGGGATATGTAGGTTATGAGGAAGGCGGCCAGCTTAGCGAAAAAGTAAGACGTAATCCTTATTCGGTAATTCTTTTTGACGAGATAGAAAAAGCACATCCCGATGTATTCAACGTGCTCCTTCAGATACTGGATGACGGTGTGGTAACGGATTCCTCAGGAAGAAAAGTTGATTTCAAAAATACTATTATCATAATGACAAGCAATGCCGGTGCCGAGAATATCGTTTCACCTAAAAATCTTGGTTTTAACACATCAAAGGATCCTGAGCAGGATTACAAAAACATGAAAAATAAGGTCATGGATGAGGTTAAAAGAATTTTTAAACCGGAATTTCTCAACCGAATCGATGAAATGATTGTTTTCCACATGCTGACCAAAGAAAATGTAGCCCGTATTGTGGACATTATGATGAACTCTATCAATAAACGTATTAAGGAGCAGCTTAATATTACCATTGAACTTTCCGATGCGGCAAAATCTTATATCGTTGACGCAGGATATGATGAAAAATACGGTGCCAGACCGTTAAAGAGAGCGCTTCAGCAGAAAGTGGAGGATGAGCTTGCCGAACAGATTCTGGAGGGCAGGATAAAGAGCTCGGATGTTGTTTATGTCGACAAAAAAGAAGACAGCGAAAAACTTGTTTTTTCTGTAAAATAGTGTAGAAAAAAAGCAGGAAATATATTATAATATTTTTATTAATAAGTTACTAAATTTAACACACAGGAGGACACAATATGTCTGTAGTAGACGAGTTAATTCACATTGAGGGAGACGGTACGATAAGCTTTGGAAATTATCTTCTGGATACCAAGACCAAGCTGGACAATGTAGAGTACAACGGAGATATTTACAAGGTTAAGACTTTTAAGGAAATTACCAAGCTTGAGAAGAACGGTATGTTTGTTTATGAGTCTGTACCGGGAACAACAGTCCACAACCTTTCAATAAGTGATAACAAAGTAGAACTTAAAGTTGAGGGCGCAGATGACCCGCAGATTACTCTTGAACTTGAACCGGAGACAGAATATGAAGTATTTGTTGACGGCGCTTCAATAGGAAGCATGAAGACCAATATCAGCGGTAAATTAAGTATCAGCGTTGAACTCGCAAGAGAGGGCGTTCCTGTTAAAATTATCAGAAACTAACAGAAGGTGAAGAATGGCTAAGAGCAGAAGTACAGCATTTTTCTGTAAAGAATGCGGCTATGAGACATCTAAATGGATGGGGCAGTGTCCGGGCTGCGGACAGTGGAACACGCTTGTGGAGGCTCCTGTAGAGAGTTCTGTTAAGAAAGGAATTTCTGTTCTTACACAGGGTGGACAGGCTGTTCCCGTAAGAGTGTCCCAGATAGATACTGAATCGGAGAACCGTTTTACATCGGGACTTGCGGAACTTGACCGGGTTCTCGGTGGCGGTATCGTGACCGGTTCAATGGTTCTTGTAGGAGGAGATCCGGGAATCGGCAAGTCAACCATTCTTTTACAGGTATGTAAGAATGTATCCGCCGATAGGAAGGTATTATATGTATCCGGCGAGGAGTCTTTACGACAGATTAAGATGAGAGCTGACAGAATTGGCACGATGCCGGATAATTTTTATCTGCTCTGCGAGACTAATCTTGCTAAGATAAGCGATGCAATCAGAAATTTTGCCCCCGATATGGTAGTTATAGATTCTATCCAGACAATGTACTGTGAGACCAGTGAGTCAGCACCGGGAAGTGTCGGACAGGTAAGAGAATCCACTAATGTTCTCCTTCAGATTGCCAAAGGACTTTCGATTACAGTTTTTATTGTGGGACATGTTACCAAGGAGGGTGTTGTCGCCGGACCGAGAGTATTGGAACACATGGTAGATACTGTTCTGTATTTTGAAGGTGAGCGAAGCGAGAATTACCGTATCATAAGAGCTGTTAAGAATCGTTTTGGAGCCACCAATGAGATTGGTGTTTTCGAGATGTGCCAGGATGGACTCCGTGAGGTACTTAACCCATCAGAGTTTATGCTGAGCGGCAGGCCGGAGGGCGAGCCGGGTTCTGTGGTTGTATGCCTTATGGAAGGAACAAGACCTATTCTTGTAGAAATACAGGCACTTGTATGCCATACTAATTTCGGACTCCCCAGAAGAACTGCGGCGGGTGCCGATTATAACAGGATGAATTTACTGATGGCTGTGCTTGAGAAAAAAATTGGTCTGCAGTTATCCGGCTGTGACGCTTATCTTAATGTCGCCGGAGGTCTTAAGGTCAGTGAACCCGGATTAGACCTTGGAATTGTGCTTGCAATAATGTCAGGATTTAAGAACAGACCTATAGGCAGCAAAACACTCTGCTTCGGAGAGGTTGGCCTTACAGGAGAAGTAAGAGCCGTAAGTCAGGCAAAACAGCGTGTTCAGGAGGCTGTCAAGCTAGGCTATGAAGAATGTATTCTTCCTTATGCCTGTCTTAAATCAATCGGCAAAGAAGACAGGATTAAATTAATTGGAATAAAATCAGTATCCGAATTGAGTAATATCGGGCTGTAGGAAAGAGGTATTATTATGGATTTAAAGAAGACTATTAACGAACTTGATGAATCACAGACAAGAGTTGAAAAACACGCATTTGATGTTATTAATTCTTCGGATACATCACTTAACCTTGTTAAGGAAGGAATTACCAATATTAAAGAAATCGTTGATAATATTGGAGAACTGAATGAACTTATCAAGACTTCAACAGAGAATATCAAGAACTTAGAGGAATTTTCCGATACCATTCAGGAATTTGCCACCGCAGTCGGTAAGATTGCAGGAAGAACCAACATCCTTTCCCTTAACGCCAGCATTGAAGCTGCAAGAGCAGGTGAAGCCGGACGTGGATTTGCAGTTGTTGCCAAGGAAGTCGGAGGACTTGCCGCTCAGTCAACCAAATCCTCAAAGGATATTACAGACACAGTCGAGCACGTAAGGGAATTTGCCAAAATAACAGTTGACGCTATGGCTGATATTTACAAACATTCCGTTGAGCAGAATGAAAAGGCAATGCAGATAGAGTCACTCCTCAACAAAATCCTTGACGCTGCTACAGTTGCCAATGACGAATCAAGAGGAATGGAACATGAAATAGCCGTTCAGAGAGACATCGTTAATAATGTCAGGGGCTGCCTTGAATCTGATTCAGAAGAATCAGCAGAAGAAGTTGCAGAATAATACAAAGCAGGACACAAAATACGAAAATTAATTTATTTTATGCTTGCAATTATTCCAGATATATGATATAAAATACAAGTGGCGTTTTTACAGCCACTGTATAGGGGTATAGTTCAGCTGGTAGAATATCGGTCTCCAAAACCGCAGGTCGTGGGTTCGAATCCTACTGCCCCTGTTATATCAGACCTCCGTTCACGGAATGTGGACGGAGGTTTTTTTGTGTGTAGAGTTGTGGCAACCCCTCACAAAACTTTTCCAAAAGTGCAGAAAATTAGGAATATTACCGGAACTTCCGGGCAAGCTATTAGTAATACTTGCCGGGGAGTTTTTTTATGGAAAAATATAGTGACAATTTTGAAGAAAATGTAAAATATTTTGGAGAGCTGGTACCTGTCTCTTATACACATCTCCGAGCCCACGAGACCGTACTAGATCTC
>ENA-OZDC01000331-OZDC01000331.1-human-gut-metagenome-genome-assembly--contig:-NODE-331-length-27308-cov-21.495138_pt1 | contig 27308 bp, 26 predicted proteins | sample MGYA00244082_ERZ653570 | MGnify/ENA primary metagenome ERZ653570 (study PRJEB26926, sample SAMN06164919) | human gut metagenome | biome: ENVO:00009003; feature: ENVO:2100002; material: ENVO:00002003... | reverse complement strand
CTATCCTCTTCGTCGGCAGCGTCAGATGTGTATAAGAGACAGGGCGTATACCCGCTGGGTAAAATCGAGGATACCGCTATACGCCGCCAATTCCTTACTGCCGGTGGTCAGGAGGATGCTGCCCTCGGTATTCGCCAGAAACGCGGCGGCCTCGGCGGCGTTTTCCACGCACACGAGCGCCTCCTTCGGGTCACAGGACTGCCGCAGCAGGCGCAGATATTCTGTTTCCGTCTCCCGGCAGGCCGTGCAGATGCTCTCGGTGATGGAGGCGGCGTAGGGGTGGGTGGCATCGATCACCAGATCGAACCGGGTCTCTTGCAGCATCCGGATGATGTCCGCCACCGGGATGCGCCCCGCCAGAACCGTGACGTTTTTCGCCTCTGGCAGCAGCGTCTCACCGTACTCCGTTGCCACACATACCGTGGCCTGTACCGGCTGTCCGGCGAGAAATTCCGCCAGCTCCCGCCCTTCGGTGGTGCCGGCAAACACGCAGATATTACACATTTCGGTATCCTCTGGGGGTGATGAGCTGTCCCGCCACCGTCTTTGCCGCACTGTTGCCGATAAACACGGTGCAGAACATATCCACCTCCGCCTCCCGCAGCTCTGCCAGCGTCAGGATGCGGCGGCTCTGCCCGTCGCGGCCGATGTTGCGGACGATGCCGCAGAGTCTGTCCTCCGGCAGACGGCGCAGCAAAATATCGCAGGCGCGCTTTACATGATCCGGTCTGCCGTGGCTGGCCGGGTTATACAGAGCGATGGTCAGATCCGCCGCCGCCGCGCAGTCCAAGCGCTTTTCGATGGTCTCCCACGGTGTCAGACGGTCGCTGAGGCTGATGACCGCGAAATCATGGGTCAGCGGCGCACCTAGCACCGCCCCGCCGCTGCACGCCGCCGTCAATCCCGGCACCACCTGAATCTCAGGCTCCTGCGCCTCGCCCCTCAGCTCATAGACCAGCGCCGCCATGCCGTAGATGCCGCTGTCACCGGAGCAAACCATGGCGGCGGTCTTGCCGCTGCGCGCCAGCTCCAGCACCAGCTGGCAGCGCTCTGTCTCCCGTGTCATGGGCGTGGAGTGAAGTTCCTTGCCGGGATAGCGATCCCGCACCAGATCCACATAGACGGGGTACCCCACAATGGCGTCGCACGCCTGCAGGGCCTCGTCTGCCCGGATGGTCATATCCTCATAGCCGCCAGGGCCGATGCCCACTACAATTACCTTACCCAAAGCGCACCTCCCAATGCTCCGCCGCGACGGCGACGGTCACTCCGTCCCGCGCTGTTTTTTGTACGATCAGCTTTTCGGCATCCAGCAGCGCCGCCCGTTCACAGACATTGTCTACGCCGGTAACGGAACGGACGAAGTCGGAGGGAGTGAAATCACCCGCCACATCCCGCAGCTGCTGCGCCGTGTAAAAATGCACCGGCCAGTTGTTTTTCTCACAGGCGGCCAGCAGACCCGGCTCGTCCTGCTTCAGATCGATGGAACAGACGCCGCGGATAGCCGCTGTGTCCAGGCCATTTTCCGCGAACACTGTCTGCACCGCACGCACCACCGCTTCGGCAGAGATGCCCCGCCGGCAGCCTACGCCTACCCGCAACACGCGAGGGATCAGCCGCAGGGTGCGGGCAAAGGGTGTTCTGACGTGCCAGCCGATGAAAATGCCCAGAGGGCCGGTCTCCCCGGCAAACGTACCCTCCGGCAGGGGGACAGGCAGGTAAAACTGGCTACAAAGAGGCACGTCCCCCTCCAGTATCGCCGCCGATACCGCCTTGGCAAGCCCCATGTCGGAGATGGCACAGCCGTGCCGGGCGGCCCATGCGTCCACGGCGAATTTTCCCCGGACGTCGGTGGCGGTGGTGACCACCGCCGTGGCGTCCAGCTTCTCCGCCAGCTTTTCCGCCAGCGCGTTGGCGCCGCCGATGTGGCCGGAGAGCAGGGGGATCACAAACTGCCCCGCCTCGTCGATGCACACCACCGCCGGGTCGGTTTTTTTGCTTTTGACATAGGGGGCGATCTCCCGCACGGCGATGCCGCAGGCCCCCACAAAGATCAGTGCGTCCATGGAGGAAAAGCACACACCATATATCGCCCTGTCCAGCGGCAGAAAGCCCGGCTCTTCAAAACGCGGCATGGTATAGCACATCCATACCTCCTCCGGCAGCGCCTCCAGTACCCGCCGCGCCGTGGCACAGCCGCCCCGGCTGAAGGCAAACAGGGCGGCTCTCATTGGGCCCCCTTGCGGAACTCCGTTGTAAAATCGGGGTGGTACAGCAGCGACCGGAGATAGTTGTCACCCAGGCAGTTGCCCACCACGATCAACGATGTCTTGGTCAGACCGTTGCCCGTCACTGTCTCGTGGAGCGTCCCCACAGTGCAGCGGAAGATCTTCTCCTCCGGCCAAGTGGCCTTGTAGACCACCGCCGCCGGGGTGTCAGCGGTATAGCCTCCCGCCAGCAGCTCATCTTGCAGCAGTTCGGTCAGTGAGGTGCTGAGAAACAGCACCATGGTGGCCTGATGGGCCGCCAGTGAGCGGATGGACTCCCGCTCCGGCACCGGCGTGCGGCCGGGGGCGCGGGTGATGATGACGGTCTGGCTCACATCGGGCAGGGTGTACTCCGCCCGCAGAGCGGCCGCCGCGCCGCAGAAGGCGCTGACGCCGGGGCAGACATCGTAGGCGATACCGCGTTTTTCCAGCTCGTCAAACTGCTCCCGTACTGCGCCGTAGATGCTGGAATCCCCTGTGTGCAGGCGCACGGTGGTCTTGCCGGCGGCCTCCGCCTTCTCGATGAGGGCGATGACCTCTTCCAGCGTCAGCTTGGCGCTGTCGTGGATCTCGCAGCCCTCCCTGGTATAGTCCAGCAGCGCCGGATTTACCAGTGAGCCGGCGTAGATCACCATGTCGGCCTCGCCCAGCAGCTTGACGCCCCGGACGGTGATGAGGTCGGCAGCGCCGCTGCCCGCTCCCACAAAATGTACCATTGTCAGTCCTCCTTTATCCGGCGCAGCAGTGCCGCTGCGTCCTTTGTCTCACAGAGATAGCCATATTCCTTGGAAAAGAGGATGGCTCCCGTCTCTATATCACTGCATTTATAATGCATCATGTCGTCGATGCGCCCGGCCAGCCGGTGCAGCACCGCGTCATAAAGTCCCTGCTCCTTCAACAGCCGCAGGGCGTCGTCACAGGTGGCGCAGCAGAGCATCTCCGCCGCCGCACCGCCGTGCAGCCCCTCTGCGGCGGCACAGGCCGTCAGGATGTCCATGCGACAGTCGCCGTAGCGGGAGTGGGTGTTCCACATACCGCCCGCCAGCTTTACCAGCTTGCCGATATGACCGATGAGCAGCGCCCCTCGGAAGCCCAGCTCCCGGCACATCTCCATCGTGTCGCCGATGAAGTTGGAGGTCATCACCGCCGTGGCGGGGTCGATGCCCATGACACCCTTGATATAGTCTGCGCCGTAGTTACCGGGGGCCAGCAGTACATAATCCGCGCCGCCCTCCCGCCGCTGCCGCAGCTCTACATGGATGGTGTCCACCAGCGCCTGCTCGCTCATAGGCTCTACGATCCCCGTGGTGCCTAAGATGGATATGCCTCCCTCAATGCCTAATCGGGGATTGAAGGTCTTTTTCGCCAGCGTCTCGCCATCGGGAGCGGAAATCACCACTTGCAGCCCGCCGATGTATCCGAACAGGCCGCAGACCTCCTCCACATTCTCCTGAATCATCCGGCGGGGTACAGAGTTGATGGCCGCCGCACCCACCGGCTGGTCAAGACCTGGCATGGTTACCCGCCCTACACCCTGTCCGCCGTCAATGACAATGCCAACAGTCTCTGTTTTCCGCACCTCGGCATAGATCAGGGTGTCACGGGTGATATCCGGGTCATCACCGCTGTCCTTCCGGATGGCACAGTGCACACAGTTTGGGGACAGATGGATGTCCTCCACCGCCAGCGTCAGTTCCATGCCCTTGGGTGTCAGCAGGCGGATGGACTCCTTTTTACTGCCGCTCAGCAGCATCCATGCGGCGGCCTTGGCTGCCGCCGCGGCACAGGAACCGGTGGTGTAGCCCAGACGGAGTTTTTTTCCGTCCCGTATGATAAATTCCTTCATAACCTACCGCCTGATCTGGTAGAGCATGGCGTTGCAGATGGCCGCCGCCACGTTGCTGCCGCCCTTGCGGCCCCGAGCCACGATGTAGGGCGCGGCAGCGGCCTTGATGATGCGCTCCTTGCTCTCCACCACGTTCACAAAGCCCACCGGCACCCCGATGATGAGGGCGGGATGGAGCTTGCCCGTCTCCATCAGCGCCTCTAAGGAGAAAAGCGCCGTGGGGGCGTTGCCGATAGCAAAGATGCAGGGCTTGGGTAGGGCTGCCGCCCGCTCCATGGATACAAAGGCACGGGTCACACCGCGCTCCTTAGCCTCCGCCGCCACGTCCGCGTCCGACATGAAGCAGTGTACCTCTCCGCCCAGCGAGGCGAGGATCGTCTTATTGATCCCGGCCTTGGCCATCTGGGTATCGGTGACGATGTCACAGCCCGCCCGCAGGGCGGCAATGGCCTTTTGTACCGCGTGGTCGGAAAAGGCCAGATTGTCCACATAGTCAAAATCCGCCGTGGTGTGGATGACCCGTTTGATGACCAGCTCATTCTCCGGATCCAGCCGCCGGTCACCCAGCAGCTCGGTGATGATGGCGAAGCTGCGCTTCTCGATATCCATAGGCTTCATCTGTTCCGTCATAGCGTCTCCTTTCTGCAAGCCGCCAAAAAGCGCTGTGCCATGACGGGCTTGGCGTAAAAATGGAAGTGAGGGAAACCCGCGTACAGCGTATCCGTGGCATACGCACAGCGCCACTGCTTGCCGGAGGGCTTTTCCGCCAGAAAAGCCCTGCCCGGTAGGGGCGTGTCCCAATGGTGAAATTCATGCATCGGCACCTGCTCTCCGGCGCGGCAGAGAAGGCTGTCCTCCTGCGCCGTGGCGGTGATGTAGCCGAACCGGGTCAGCTTCCCCGTGTCAAAGCAGTCACCGGGCAGCGCGCCTACCATGGCGTGGCCTGCGATGGACTCTGTCAGGTACATAAAGCCGCCGCACTCGGCGATACAGGGCATCCCCGCGTGTACGGCCTCCCGAATTCGCCTGCGCAGGACATAGTTTTCCGCCAACTGCGCCGCGTACAGCTCCGGGTAGCCGCCGCCCAAGTACAGGCCCTGTACGCCATCGGGAAGCCGCTCATCCGCCAGCGGGCTGAAGGGTACCAGCTCCGCACCCAGCTGCCGCAGCAGGTCGAGGCTGTCCTCATAGTAAAAGCAGAACGCCCGGTCCCTGGCCACGCCGATACGCACCGGCGTTCCCGGCTCCGGCAGGGCCGGCGGGATAAAGCGCAGGGGCGGCGCAGCGTCAGCCAACTCCAGCAGTGTTGGAATGTCCAGCGTTTTTTCCGCCTCGGTCGCCAGCTTGCGCAGCTTCTCTTGCAGATCGGCCACCTCGTCCGCTGTGATGAGCCCCAAGTGGCGGCTCTCCAGCGCGCACTCCGGCAGACGGGGCAGATAGCCGCAGGCGCGGACGCCCAGACGGTTTTCCAGCTCCCGTGCCAGTGGACCATAACTCATGGCGCTGCACCCGTTGAGGATGACGCCACGGATGCCGCTGTCCGGCGCAAAGTGGAGAAAGCCCTCCACCGCCGCCAGGACGGAAAGGGCCGCCCCTCGGGCATTGACCACCAGCACCACGGGGCTTTGGGTCTCCCGCGCCACCTCGTAGGTGCTGGCCCGAATGGAGGTGAGGCCCAGCCCGTCATAATAGCCCATGACCCCCTCTATCACCGTGACATCGCAGCCCCGGGCGTTGCGGGCCAGAAGATAGCGCAGGGTATCGGGATCAAAGAAGAAGGCATCCAAATTGGAGCTCTTCGCGCCAATGATCCGGCTGTGGAACATGGGGTCGATATAATCAGGGCCGCATTTCGCCGCGCCTACCCGCAGGCCCCGCGATACCAGCGCCTGCAAGACGGCACAGGTAACGGTGGTCTTGCCGCAGCCGCTGTTGGTGCCGGCCAGCACCAGCCGGGGGACTTTTTGCTCCATAGCGCCCTCTCAATCCGCCACGATGGTGGCAAAATAACTGATCTCCTCCGGCAGCTGCCGCAGGTCGGTGTAGACCTGCTCCGTTTCCAGTCCGCAGTCCGCCACCATCCCGGCATTTGCCAGCAGACCGTGGCGCTCCAGCGCCGCTGCCGCTTTGTAGATGGCCTTGCCGGATTTCATCACGACCTTTGTTCCCGGCAGCGGCAGCGCGTTGTCCAGATCCGTGCTGCCCGGCAGAATGTGGAGCGGCTCCTCCATGCGGGTCAAACTCCGTCCCAGCCGCGCCGCCACGGCGCAGAAGCTGGTGACGCCGGGACACATCACCGTCTCAAACCCATCAGCGCGGATGCGCTCCAGAATATAGTAGGCAGTGGCGTACACGGATACGTCGCCCAGATTGACCATGGCCACGTCCCGTCCTGCCGACAGCTCCGCTTCGATAGCGGCTGCCGCAGTGCGGTAGCTGTCCTCCCGCACTGCCTCGCTTCGCTCCATGCTGAAGTCCAGCGGCAAGATGGTCTTGCCCTGCGTATCCACCGCCCCGGCGGCGATATCCAGCGCCAGCATCCGCCCGGACTTCATCCGGGGGGCTGCCACCACAGGACAGTCCGCCAAGACCCGGCAGGCCTGCCGGGTCAGCAGCTCCGGGTCGCCGGGGCCTACGCTGACGGCGTAAAAAACACCCTGTTTTTCCATGATAGCACTCCTTACGGCACAAATTCCAGGCTATCGAAGCAGGGGTCATACTTCCCGTGCTCCATCCGGTACAGCTTTGCAATATATGCGCGGGTGAAGATCTCCTCCGGCGGGCCGATGCGGTCGATGCGGTCGCCCGCCACACACACCACCGTGTCCGAAATGCGCTCCGCCAGCTCCAGCTCGTGGAGGGACAGCAGCACCGCCAGATCGTTCTCCCGCACCATGCGCTTGAGCACCGTCAACAACTCCAGCTTATAGCGGATGTCCAAAAAGCTGGTAGGCTCGTCCAATACGATGATCTCCGGCTCCTGACACAGCGCCCGGGCCAGCAGAATGCGCTGGCGCTGTCCGTCGCTGATGGCGGAGAAGGGGCGGTCGGCAAACTCCATGCCGCCTACCTGCGCCAGAGAGCGCTCCACGATAGCCTGATCCTCCGGCTGCAGGATGCCCAGCCGCCCCGTATAGGGATAGCGGCCGCTGCTCACCACGTCCCTGCAGGTCATCAGCTCCGGATCCATGCGGGCTGTCATCAAAATGGCCATGCGCCGGGCGATCTCATTGCGGCTGCGCGCCTCCATGGCTTTTCCATCCAGAAACACCGTGCCGGACACCTTGGAGAGCTGGCCGATGATGGTTTTCAATATGGTGGATTTTCCAGAGCCGTTGGGGCCGATGAGCGTCACGATCTTGCCCCGCTGCACATGAAGGGCTATGTCCTCGATCAGTGGCTTGCCGTGGTAGCCCACGGACAGGTCTTTTGTTTCCAGATATGCCATACTCACGCCGCCTTTCTGTGGATCATCATGTAGATCACGATGGGTGCGCCGAATACCGCCGTGACGGAGCTGATGCTCACCTCTGTGGGGGCAAAGGCGGTGCGGGCGATGAGGTCGCAAAACAGGCAGAACACGCCGCCGCCCAGGAAGCAGGCTGGGATCATGACGAGCGGCTCCGCCGATTTGAACAGGGACTTCATCAGGTGCGGCACTGCGATGCCGACAAAGGAGATGGGGCCGGCAAAGGCCGTGACGCAGGCGGACAGCACACTGGACAACAGGATCAGCGCCGTCCGGAAGGCCCGCAGGGGGACGCCCATATTCTGGGCGTAGACCTCGCCCAACTGGTACGCCCGGATGGGCTTGGAAAGCAGGAAGGTCAGCAGCAGTGTGACGCCGCATACACCGGCCATAGTCTTTACGTTGCCCCAGCTCATGCCGGAGAAGGAGCCGAGAGACCAGTTGTGCAGGTTCACGATGCTGGAATCGTCGGCGAAGGTCACGAGAAAATCCGTCAGCGCCGAGCAGATGTAGCCGATCATCACGCCGCAGACCACCAACAGGCTCATGCGCTTGACCCGCTGAGAGATCAGCAGCACGAAGCCCATGGACACCATGGCACCCACGAACGCCGCCGCGATGAGGATGGCGGAGGAGGTGGTCTTACCCCGGCTCAGCAGCGCCAGCATGGCCACGCACACCGTCATCTTTGCGCCGGAGGAAATGCCCAGCACGAAGGGTCCCGCGATGGGGTTGTGGAAGAAGGTTTGCAGCAGATAGCCGGACAGGGACAGCGCCCCGCCCAGGATCAGCGCCGACAGAAGCCGGGGCAGACGGATCTTTACGATGATCTGGCTCTGGGTAAAGCCAACATCGCCCCCCAGCAGGATGCGCCATATCTCAGACGCGGAAAGAGAAACGCTTCCCGCGAAGATGTTCCAAATCAGAAATGTGAATAAAAGCAGGAGGAGCAGCCAAAAGCCTCCCCAGATGCGAAGTGTTCGGGTCCTCTTCATGCCGCTCCTCCTTATAATGCAATGATGTAAAACATGCTCACTTCATCCGTGTCAGGAAGTGAAACGCCGTGTCCGGCGCATCGTTCAACGCATGGTTGACGTCCAGAATAAGGTCGCTCAGCTCCAGCGACTCCTGATAGAAGTTTTTGGTCAGGCACCACACGTTACCGCTCTTGACGGCCTTGAAGTCGGCCATCAGTGGATCCAGTGCCACCAATTCGTCCAGCGTGTGCAGCTCGCCGTCGATGATGCTGTTGTAGATCAGCACATCGGCGTCCACTGCACCATGGTAGAAGGATTCCATCTGAATATTGATGGTGGACTGAGCGTTGTCCTCCGCCGATTCGTCGAAGGAGACATAGTCGCCGCCGGCGATGGCGACGCACTTCGCCACATAGTCCGTGGATTTGCGGACGTTTACAGCGCCGCTGCTGGTGATGTAGAAAAATGCCACGGTCTTGCCGGTGGGCTGCTGCTCCAGTACGTCCGCCACGCTGTCCATCTTCTCATTAAATAGCGCCTCGGCCTCGTCCTCCTTATCCAGCAGCGCTGCGTACAGCTTGATCCACTCCATCCGGCCCATGGGCAGGGTCTCATAGCTGGAGGTCTCCACCAGCACAGGGATACCCAGCCGCTCCAGCTGCTCCAGCACCGCCGGGGAGTGGTAGATCATGGTGTTTTCCACCGCCAGATCGCAGCCCTGCGACAGGATCAGCTCATAATCGGGTTCGGAATATTTGCCGGCGTAGGTCATTGCCCCGCTGTCCATGGCGTCCTTGGCGCGCTGGATATACCAGTCCGCCTGCTTTTTACCGCTGAGGGTGATGCAGTCGATGGCGTTCAGCTTGTCGAAGTAGTCCATGGCAGCGGCAGCTACCAGATAAATCTGGTCCAGCGGCTGCTGCAAAACGGTGACACCGGTAGGTACCCCGTCAGGCACAGCTGCACCCTCCGCCACCAGCAGGTATACCCGGTCGTTGTTGATGGTGATGCGCTTGTAGCTGTCCCCGGCGTACTCCACGGAGAACTGCTCCGCGTAGCGCAGGGGCATGGTACGGTCGAAGACCAGCTCGTCCCACGACACGGCGGCGGTTTGTCCGTCTGTTTTGCCGGGGGCGTCAGCCGCGCCGCAGGCGCAGAGGGACAAGACCATCAGCGCCGCCAGCAACCCGGCGAGAAAACGCCTCACTGGGCCGCCTCCACCGCCGTGGCGGACTTAAAGGTCAGGGTGTACTCGATCTCGTGGGGGGTGCTCATGGCGGTGGTGTCGCCGATGACCGTCAGCGGGGTATCCAGCGCCCGCACGGGAATCTCAAAGGTGGAGCCGCCCTCGGTGGTGAGGACATCATAGCGCTGGCCGTCCACCAGCATATAGTCATACTTCTCACTGCTCCACACGATAGTGGCGGTGGCAGCGCCGTTCTCCACCTTCAGGGTGCAGGGAGTCAGCACATGGGACTTACCGGAGCCGCCCTCAAAGCCTACCTCAATGGTGTAGGTACCGTCCGCCAATGCGATGGCGGCAGCGTCATCGCCGTTCTCCTCCTTCAGAACAGGGTTGGAGACGGACACCTTGTGGTCATACCATACGCCCTTCTTGCCGATGATGGCCACGTCGAACTCCTCGTCCAGCGCGGGAACGGGGATATCAAAGCCATTGACTGTCTCGGTCAGGCCATCGGGATAGGTGACGGTGTCCTTGGTGGGCTGGAGCAGCACGGCGCCGTCCTTCTGGGCGTCCTCCTTCAGACCAGGGAACAGATTGACGATGCTGGTGGAGGCCAGGCTGACGTGGATGGTCATCTGGCCGTCCTTCACGGTCAGCACGCCCTTGCCGTCACAGGTCTCGTTGGTGTGGAACATACTGCTGTCGGTGTTGAAGTCGGCGGTGTATACGCCATCCGCCAGAGCGGGCTGGTCAGGCTCATCGTTGCCGGGGGCATCGGTTTGCTGCTGTCCGCAGCCTACCAGCAGCGCCGCCATCATCACAGCGGCCAGCAGAAACGAAAGAATTTTCTTCATGGTCAAGGTCCTCCTTACTTTGAAAAAGGCTCCGAGGCGATAATATACCGCCCCGGAGCCCGTTCAGTCCTTGTTACGCGATAGCGTCGATGGCAGCCTTGGTGTGTGCCACGTAGAGAGCCTGCACGTCCGCGATACGGCCCAGACCGGAGATCTGGCAGTTCACGGTGAAACCGGCGGCCTCAAACATGGTCTTCCAGGAATCCTCGTCCGCACCGGCCATGTCGTTGTTGGCATGGTCGCCCGCCACGACCATCAGGGGACGCAGCACCACGGTGGTGTAACCGGCTTCCTTGACGGCCGCGATCACGGCCTCGCAGGAGGTATCCTCGGGCTCGCCCTCCACGGTGCCGATGAACACGTTCTCATAGCCCAGCTTGTCCATCTGGGCGGCCATCTGGCTGTAAGTGACCTTCGCCACATGAGCCGTACCGTGACCCATCAGCACGTAAGCCACACCGGCCTCCTTGGCGGCGGCGGTGGACTCGTAGCCGCTCTCGCTCAGAGCAGCGGCGACAACGGCCTTGGCAACGGCTTCCTTGTCGGCGTTGATGACGGTGGCGTCGCTGCCCACCTCACCCAGCATGGGCTCGGCAATCTCAACGGACTCGAACTTGTCGCGGACCTTGTCGATGGCGGCGCACATCTCGTCGTACTCAGCACCGTGCATCAGATGGGTGGGCTGTACCACCAGCTGCTTCACGCCGTTGGCGACAGCGCGCTCCAGAGCCTGCTCCATGTTGTCGATCTTCTCGCCGTCACGGGCCTGGATGTGGTTGATGATGATCTGAGCGGTGAAGGCGCGGCGCACGGACCAATCGGGGTTGGCCTCCTGCAGGGCATCCTCAATGCTCTTGATGTCGGCTACGCGGCTGTCGTTGAAGGAGGTACCGAAGGATACCACCAGCAGCTCCTTCTCGCCGATCTCGTCCTGGTTGCGGGGATCGTCCTTGGAGGCGTCGCCGGTGTCCAGACCGAAGTAATCGGGGCTGGCCTCCTCGCCCTCCACCAGCGCCTTCTGGGCGTCGGTCAGCGCGTCCCAAGCGGCCTTGGCGGCCTCGCACTGGGCGTCGGTCTCCTCGGTGCGCTCCTGCACGTAGATGGCGTCGATGAGGGCGGCGACCTTGTCGGCGGCGGCCTTGTCGGTCTCCTCGGTGTTTACGTCGTTGTTGTCCTTGTTGTCGGCATTGTCCTTGTTGCCGCAGGCGGTCAGCATGCTCATCAGCATCACAGCCGCCATCAGAAAGGCAAGTGCTTTCTTCATGGTTGATCTACCTCTTTCCAAATATTTGTTCTGAAAGAAATATAAAAGCGGCTGTGTCTCATACAGCCGCCCTCGGTGCTTCTTACTACATATACACCCGTGCGGCGCTCCGCGACGGATCATAAGTTCGTAGGAAAACCAACCTGTTGGCAGCAGGCTTGAGATTCCACACAGAGGCAGGTCTCCTGACTTCGTTCATCACGGCGTTGCCCTTCCCGGTTTCCCAGTGGTTTGCAAGACCGCTCCCGTACACAGTGACTGCATCGCTCCGGATTCGCACCGGATTCCCTTTTCATCTGCTTTTTGGCAGACACCTCTGTGCTACAACTTTATATTTTTCCAGACAGTGGGATTATATCACATTTTGTCGAATTGTCAATCCATTCTGATGGCGGGCTACCTAAAATCTGATGTGAGATTTTTTATTTTAAGCGTTTTAAGACCTGCGGTTGCTTTAAAACCTTTTTATCCATGATAAAAGCTTCTTGTTCTTTGTTTTGCCCGCTCTATTCTCTAATACATAAACCCGGCTTCAAGTCAAGTTATTTTTTCATGATCGGAAAAGTGAAATGCCGCGTGCCCAATAGGCACACGGCATTCCACTTTTCAGGAGAGAAAGTACCCCGTTTGCAAGGGTACGGAACCACAGGGCCTGGCGGAGCCCGGTGGGATCGGAAGCAAAGTTACTCCACGCCAAACAGCAGATCGCCGTAGGTGGGGAACGGCCAGCAGCCCTCGGCCGTGCGCTGCTCGGCCTCGTCACAGGGGGCGCGCAGCGCCGCCATCTTGGGCAGCAGCACGTCGCGGACCATGTTGGCGCTCTCGGTCACATCATCGATCTTATGGAAAGTGGCCAGCGCGGCAGCCAGGTCCTCCACGGCAGCGTCGATGTCCTCTACCAGATCGGACAGGCGCGTGACAAGCGTCGTCTCATAAATGCCGGACACCACCGGCGCGATGGACTTCTTTACGGCGATATCCTGCGCCAGCTTAGAGGAGAACTTCTCCACGGCAGGCAGGATCTGACGGCGGGCCATATCCACCATCGTTTCGGCCTCGATATTGACGATCTTGCGGTAGTTGTCCAGCGTGATCTCATAGCGGGAGCGTATCTCCGCCTCGGACATGACCTTCAGGGACGTGAGCATTTTTACGTTCTTCTCGTGCAGCAGATAGGGCATAGCGTCCGGCGTGGTACGCAGGTTCAACAGGCCGCGGACCTCGGTAGCCTCCTTGATCCAGGCATCGTCATAGCCGTTGCCGTTGAAAATGATGCGCTTGTGGTCCTTGATGGTCTGCCGGATCAGACTATGCAGTGCTGCGTCAAAGTCCTTGGCCTTCTCCAGCTTGTCCGCGTACTGACGCAGAGACTCCGCCACGGCGGCGTTGAGCATAATGTTGCAGCAGGCAATGGAGTTGGCGGAGCCAAGCATACGGAACTCGAACTTATTGCCGGTGAATGCAAAGGGCGACGTCCGGTTCCGGTCGGTGGTATCACGCAGGAACTTGGGCAGCACATGGGCTCCCAGCTTCATCACGGTCTTTTCCGTGCCGCTGTACGGCTCATCCTTCTCGATGGCATCCAGAATAGCCGTCAGCTCATCGCCCAGAAAGATGGATACCACCGCGGGCGGCGCCTCGTTGGCGCCCAGACGGTGATCATTGCCGGCGGTGGCCACAGAGATGCGCAGCAGGTCCTGATAGTCATCCACCGCCTGAATAACGGCACACAGGAACAGCAGGAACTGGGCGTTTTCGTGGGGTGTCTCACCGGGAGTCAGCAGGTTCACGCCGGTATCCGTGGCCATAGACCAGTTGTTGTGCTTGCCGGAGCCGTTGACGCCGTCAAAGGGCTTTTCATGCAGCAGACAGACCAGCCCGTGGCGGGCAGCCACCTTCTGCATGATCTCCATGGTCAGCTGGTTGTGATCGGTGGCGATATTTGTGGTGGTGTAGATGGGCGCCAGCTCATGCTGGGCCGGGGCCACCTCATTGTGCTCCGTCTTGGCCAGAATACCCAGCTTCCAGAGTTCCTCATTCAAATCGGCCATATACTCCGCCACACGAGGCTTGATAGCGCCGAAGTAATGGTCGTCCATCTCCTGACCCTTGGGGGGTCTGGCACCGAACAGCGTACGGCCGCAGAAAATCAGGTCCTTGCGCTTGCGGTACATGGCGCGGTCCACCAGGAAATACTCCTGCTCGGGGCCGACAGAGGTGCGAACACATTTGACATCCGTGCTGCCAAACAGCTTCAGGACACGCATGGCCTGCTTGTTCAGGGCCTGCATGGAGCGCAGCAGCGGGGTTTTTTTATCCAGCGCCTCGCCACCGTAGGAACAGAACGCCGTGGGGATACACAGTGCCTTGTCCTTGATAAAAGCGTAAGAGGTAGGATCCCAGGCAGTGTAGCCCCGGGCCTCGAAGGTAGCACGCAGGCCGCCGGAGGGGAAGCTGGAGGCATCCGGCTCACCCTGGATCAATTCCTTACCAGAGAACTCCATGATAACGCCGCCATCCGGCGAGGGGGTAATAAAGCTGTCGTGCTTCTCGGCAGTAATGCCGGTCAGCGGCTGGAACCAATGGGTAAAGTGGGTCGCGCCGTGCTCGATGGCCCAATCCTTCATGGCATCCGCCACCACATTCGCTACCTGGTTGTCCAGGCTTCCGCCCTCGTCAATGGTCTTCTTCAGGGAAATATAGATGTCATGGGGAAGGCGTGCTTTCATCTGTCGGTCGTCAAATACCAGTGTGCCGAAAATGTCCGATACGGTTTTCATGTGTTCCACCCCGATCTTTTGTAGATTTGGAAAATAGAAAAAGGCGTCAGGAAGCCCGCAGCTTCAAGACGCCTTTGCCTTTGATGTGCGAAATTATAGGCGGTTGTGACGGATTTGTCAATCAGCTTTTTACACAATTTTTGGCGTTTTATTCATTGACTTTATGCACATCTGATGCTATAATGCCGAACCATGATGAGCAAAGGCGTTCATCCGAGCAGGACATTTGTCCCTGCCGGATGGGCGTTTTTTGCTTTCCGGGGCGGCTTTTCAGCGGATCACTCCATGGAACGGCTGGAACCTACGGAAGCACATAAAGAAAGGGTGAGAAACTATGAAGCTGGAGGGACAGGTACGCATCCCATCCGGGTGCGCCATTTCGGCGGTCATTTCCCGGGAGGGGCGGCGCATGACCGGTGAGGACATCATCAGGAGCATGGTCCCCATGCATGATCGGTCCAACGGTCTGGGAGGCGGCTTCGCCGCCTACGGCATCTACCCGGAGCACCGGGAGGAATACGCCTTCCACATCTTTTTTGATGATAACACCACCCGGCGGGAGTGCGAGGCTATGCTGAAGGAGGGATTTGAGCTCGTAGACGCGGAGCTGATCCCCATCCGCATCATCCCGGAGATAACGGACATTCCCCACATCTGGCGGTACTTTGTGCGGCCCCTTAATTCGGTACTGGCACGGCTACAATTAGACGAAAAGGAATTTGTGGCACGGACGGTGATGGATATCAACACCAAGCTGAAGGGCGCATACGTGTTCTCCAGTGGAAAGAACATGGGGACCTTCAAGGCCGTAGGATATCCCGAGGATGTGGGACGCTTCTACCGCCTGGAGGAATATGAGGGATACAGCTGGACGGCCCATGGGCGCTATCCCACCAATACCCCCGGCTGGTGGGGCGGCGCGCACCCCTTTTCCCTGCTGGACTGGTCCATCGTCCACAATGGAGAGATATCCTCCTACGACGCCAATCGGCGCTGTATTGAGATGTATGGCTACAAATGCAATCTGCAGACGGATACGGAGGTCATCACCTATATTGCCGACTATCTGCTGCGGCGTCAGGGGCTGACACTGGAGGAAATGGCGTCGGTGATCGCGGCGCCCTTCTGGAGTACCATACGCACCAGAGAGCCGGCCGCGGCACGGCAGCTGACCTATCTGCGGACCATATACCCCAGCCTGCTCATCACCGGACCATTCTCCATCATTCTGGGGTTCAACGGCGGACTGATGGCGCTGAACGATCGGCTGAAGCTGCGCTCCATGGTAACGGCGGAAAAGGACGACAAGGTATTTATCGCCAGCGAGGAGGCCGCTATACGGGTCATGGCCCCGGATGCGGAGAACCTGTATGCGCCTATGGGCGGCGAGCCGTTTATCGTGAATGTGAAAGAAGGTGCCTATTGATGGCTCTTGACTACATCATACCAGAATTTGAAGTGGTACGAAACGACGCACGGTGCACCCGCTGCCGCATCTGCGAATCCCAGTGCGCCAACGGCGTGCACACCTATAACGCGGATGGGAAGGTCATGGTCAGCGACGAGAGCAAGTGTGTCAACTGTCAGCGCTGTGTGTCCTTCTGTCCCACTCACGCCATTAAGATCGTAAAAAGCGACAACTGCCTGCGTGAAAACGCAAACTGGTCCTGCGCCACCATCAAGGAGATATACAAGCAAGCGTCCACCGGCGGCGTGCTGCTGAGCTCCATGGGCAACCCCCAGCCCCTGCCGGTGTACTGGGACCGCATCCTCATCAACGCCTCACAGGTGACGAACCCACCCATCGACCCCCTGCGGGAGCCCATGGAGACGCGGGTATTCCTGGGCAAGAAGCCGGAGACCGTCCGGCGGAATGGGGACGGCAGCCTGTGCACCGAGGTACCGCCGCAGCTGGAGCTGTCGGTGCCCATTCTGTTTTCGGCTATGAGCTATGGCTCCATCAGCTACAACGCCCATGCGGCGCTGGCCAAGGCTGCCCGGGAGTTGGGCATCTGCTACAACACCGGCGAGGGCGGACTGCACCGGGATTTCTATCCCTACGGCGCCAACACTATCGTACAGGTGGCCTCCGGCCGCTTCGGCGTCGATGAGACATACCTGAACACCGGCGCGGCCATCGAGATCAAAATGGGCCAGGGTGCCAAACCCGGTATCGGCGGACATCTGCCCGGCGCAAAGATCGTGGGCGACGTGTCCAAAACACGGATGATACCAGAGGGCGCGGATGCCATCTCCCCTGCTCCGCACCACGACATTTACTCCATTGAGGACCTACGGCAGCTGGTGTACTCTCTAAAGGAAGCCACGGCGTACAAAAAGCCGATCATCGTCAAGGTGGCGGCGGTACACAACATCGCCGCCATCGCCAGCGGCATCGCCCGCAGCGGTGCGGATATCATCGCCATCGACGGCTTTCGGGGCGGCACCGGCGCGGCGCCCACCCGAATACGGGACAATGTGGGTATTCCCATTGAGCTGGCGCTGGCAGCGGTGGACCAGCGGCTGCGGGACGAGGGCATACGCAGCAGCGTATCCCTGATCGCCGGAGGCAGCATACGCTCCGCTGCCGACGTGGTCAAGGCCATTGCTCTGGGCGCGGATGCCTGTTACATTGCCACCGCGGCACTGCTGGCCATGGGGTGTCACCTGTGCCGTTCCTGTCAGACAGGCCGGTGCTGCTGGGGTATCGCCACACAGCGGCCGGAGCTGGTAAAGCGTCTGGACCCCGAGGAGGCCGCGGCGCGGCTGGTAAACCTGGTAACCGCCTGGAAGCATGAAATCAAGGAGATGATGGGCGGTATGGGCATCAACTCCATCGAGGCGCTGCGGGGCAACCGGGTCATGCTGCGGGGTATTCACCTGAACGAAAAAGAACTGGAAATTCTGGGAATTGCCCACGCCGGTGAATAAGGTCTGTCGAAAAAGCGATATTTATAGGAAAAATAATGGAAAACACTCGAAAGGAGTGGTACAATATGGACTTCATAGAGGCAAGTGGTCTGTCCTTCTCTCAACTGAACGAAACGATACGCCACGCCGGGAAGGAATGCCGTATCTGTGCCTGCCAGGGCCAGCGGTTCATCGCCGCCGGTATGAGCAGCAAACGGCTGGAGATCGACGGCATCCCCGGCAATGCGCTGGGCGCCTATCTGGGCGGCGGTTCTATTACCGTAAACGGCAATGCACAGGACGCGGTGGGCGACACCATGAGTGCCGGACGCATCGTGATCCACGGCAGCACCGGCGACGCTGCGGGGTACGCCATGCGGGGCGGTGAGATATTTATCCGGGACAATGCGGGCTACCGCGCCGGGATACACATGAAAGCCTATAAGCAGTATAAGCCGGTGATCGTCATCGGCGGGCGGGCCGGCAGCTTTCTGGGCGAATACCAGGCCGGCGGGCTGATTTTGGTGCTGGGCCTGCACACCGACGGCCGGCCGATAGTACACTTCTTCCCCTGCACAGGAATGCACGGCGGAAAAATGGTTTTCCGCGGCGATGTGAGCAGCATACGGTTTCCGGATCAGGTCACGCTGCACAACGCCACGGCGGAAGATATGGAGGAGATCACACCCTATGTGCGGGAGTACTGCCGTCTGTTTGACCGTGACGCGGAGGCGATGCTCCGCGACAACTATACCGTTATCACACCGGACAGCAAAAACCCCTATCAGCAGATGTATGTAGCCAACTGAGAAAGGCAGGAGCACGATGGAGTACACAGTGGATGAGATCAGGCAGTTTACGGCGGAGGAGGATGTAAAATTCCTGCGTCTGGCCTTCTGCGATATTTTCGGCAGCCAGAAAAATATATCTATTTTGCCGGATGAGCTGGACCGGGCCTTCAGCTACGGCATCGCTTTCGATGCCTCCGCTGTGCCCGGCTTCGGCGACGAGGTCCACTCGGACCTGTTCCTGCATCCGGACAGCAGCACCCTCTGTATGCTGCCCTGGCGGCCGGATCACGGCCGAGTGGCGCGGATGTTCTGCCACGTGCTGCGGCCCGATGGCGCCGCCTTCGAGGCCGACTGCCGCGCGCTGCTGCGTCAGGCGGTGGCGGACGCGGAAGCACTGGGCATCCGTTTCTCCTTCGGCACGGAGATGGAGTTCTATCTCTTCCGCCGGGACGAAAACGGTGAAGCGACCCACATTCCCTACGACAACGCAGGATACATGGACATCGCACCGGAGGACAAGGGCGAGAATGTGCGGCGGGAGATCTGCCTGACGCTGGAGCAGATGGGGATACGACCGGAGTGCTCTCACCATGAGCAGGGCCCCGGGCAAAACGAGATCGACTTTCGCTATTCCGATCCCTTGACGGCGGCGGATAACGCCGTGACCTTTAAGGCTGTCGTCAATTCCGTGGCGGTGCGAAACGGCCTGGCAGCCGACTTCTCTCCCAAGCCGCTGATGGGACAGCCGGGCAACGGGATGCACATCAACATCTCCGCCAAGAGCCGCGACGGCGCAGAGGTAATGCCGCAGATCATCGCCGGTATTCTGGCCCATATTGCCGAGATGACGGTGTTCCTGAACACGCGGGAGGAGTCGTATCACCGCTTTGGCAGCAGCAAAGCACCGCGATATATCTCCTGGTCCAGCGAAAACCGCAGTCAGCTGATACGCATCCCTGCCGCGCAGGGCGAGTACCGCCGCGCGGAGCTGCGCTCTCCCGATCCGCTGTGCAGCCCGTATCTGGCCTTTACGCTGCTGATCCGCGCCGGCCTGGACGGTGTAACGCGGCAGCTGGTGCTGCCGGAAGCCGCGGATGTGAATTTCTACACGGCGGCTAACGACGTAAAGGCACGCTTCCACACGCTGCCGGAGACTCTGGAGGACGCCAGATCGTTGGCTGCATCCAGCGCATTTATCGCAGAGCACTTACCCAAGACGATCATACAGCAGTACACCCACTGAGCCGGTCTGCTTTGGAGAGGAGGGACGCATATGGAGGACAGCCGCCGGACGTACAGCGTGCTGGTGGTCGCTGCCGCAGCCAAGTTCCATATGTCCCTGCGTGAAATGCTGCCGGAGGATCGGTACGACCCGGTGTGTGCCGCAGGCAGCGTGTCTGAGGCACGGCGCGCCCTGCTGGAGAGGCCTTTTGACATCGTGGTCATCAGTACGCCGCTGCCGGATGAATTCGGCACGAAGCTGGCGCTGCACATCATCGACAAATCCAGCGCCGGTGTGCTGCTCCTGGTGAAGGCGGAACACTATCCGGATCTGGCGGCACGGCTGGCGCCTCAAGGCATCCTGCTGCTGCAAAAGCCCACCACGCCACCGCTGCTGCTGCAATCCATGCAGCTGCTGTGCGGCACACGGGAGCGCCTGCGACGTATGGAGGAAAAGACTGCCACCATCGAGGAACGCATGGCGGAGATACGGCTGGTGAACCGGGCTAAATGGGCACTGATCGACAAGCAAGGCATGACGGAGCAGGAGGCCCACCGCTACATTGAAAAACAGGCCATGGACCGGTGCGTTACGCGCCGGACAGTAGCGGAGGAGATATTGGCAGAGTGAAATAAGCGCGCTCCCTTTGACAAACGGTACAAGGTCTGGTATGATGGCGGAAACCGTTTGAAAGGAGCACACTATGGAAAAGTTTATCCCTTATGAAAAACTCTCGAAAAAAGAGAAGCACCGGCGTGACGCTATGCAGCGGGGCACCTGGTGCGTGCTGAACCCCGTTACACGCAAAAGTCCAAACCCCAAAGCTTACAACAGGAAAAAGACACGGAAATGGATGGAGGATCCATATACCGTGTCTTTTTTTATATGCAGAAAAGATATCCCCCGGCCGCTGGCCGGGGGATATCAAAGGAATGACAGCTTACTTCATGAAGGTGCCGTCCATCATCTGCTGCAGATAGGCGTTATACTTCTCCACCTTCTCAGCGGGAACCAGCTCGGTATTGATGGCACCGGCGGACAGGGCACCGTTCTCCAGCGTACCGAAGATGGTGTTGCCGCCGAAGGTACCGGCCACAACAGCCTCCATGCAGACACCGATCATAGCGGCGTTATCGGTGACCTGGGAGCAAATGATGCAGGGGTTCTGACCCAGGATATCGGCAGGCTGGCCGATGTCGTAGATCTTGATGGCGCCAGCCTTCTCATTGGCGGCGTCGATGGCCTCACGGGCACCGGAGTCAACGGCAGAAGCATCGCCGAAGAACACGTCAGCACCCTGGGAGATCAGCTCAGTGGCGAACTCCTTGCCCTTGGGGGCATCGGAGAAGGAGTTGGCATAGGGGACAGCCAGCAGCTCAACGGTCTTGCCCTCCTGCCCGCCAACATACTTGGCAGCAGCCTCGAAGCCCGCGATCTTGCCCTTGGTGGTATCCAGCTCCATACCGCCGATGAAGCCCAGTTTGCCGGACTCGGTCATCAGACCGGCCAGAGCGCCGGCGATCCAGCCGATCTGCTCAGCGTTGGGCAGCAGAGACGCGACATTGCCGTTAGCGGCCTTTTCGGGGGTGGACTCAGCGCCGTTCAGCAGAGCGAAGGCGATGTCGGGATACTCCTCAGCAGCCTGCAGGACCGCATCGGTGTACTGGTTGCCGGGAGCATAGATCATGTCGTAGCCCAGGTTGCAGAAGGCAACGATGGTCTCGTAATACTGATCCTGGGAGATGGAGTCGGTGACGTCGTAGGTCCAGCCCTTGTCCTCAGCAGCCTTGACCATGGCGTTGTAGCAGGCAGCGCCCCAACCGCCGTCGTTGATGCTGGAGTCGCAGATCATGGCGACCTTGTAGGTCTTCTCGCCATCACCGGCGCCGTCCGTCTTGGTGTCGTCCTTCTTCTCGCCGCAGGCGACGAGGGCCAGCGTCATAGCGAGCGCCAGCAGCAGTGCAAGAAACTTTTTCATGGTTTTCCTCCTTGTTTTTTGTGACTTGCTCTTTGTTCTATAACAACGTCCTTGCGGACATCATTACCGTCATGTCACCGCTGTTCGCGGCGATAGGGCTGTCCATTGGCCTTGGGTCCCGCCTGCTTCGTACCGATGACGGAGAGGACGACCACGGTGGCCACATAGGGGATCATCTGGAAGAACTGGTACGGGATGGCGATGCCGGAGACCTGAAGCCGGATCTGCAGCGCATCGCAGAAGCCGAAGAACAGGCAGGCCAGCAGGATGCCGCCGGCACTCCAGCGACCAAAGATCACGGCAGCCAGGGCGATGAAGCCGCGGCCGGCCACGATACCGTCGGTATAGGTGCTGGAATAGCAGGTGGTCAGGTACGCACCGCCCAGTCCGGCCAGCGCACCGCAGATCATGCAGGCCAGATACTTCACGCCGATGACATTGATGCCCAGCGTAGCGGCCGCCTGCGGATGCTCGCCCACGGATTTATAGCTCAATCCCGCACGGGTACGGTTGAAGAAAATGGAGGTGAACACCACCAACAGCAGCGTCAGATAGACCATGGGACTCTGATCAAACAGCAGTGGCCCGATGACCGGGATGTCCTTCAGGCCGGGAATAGCAATGCTGGGCATGGTAATGATCTGCTTCAGGTCTGAACCGGTACCGAACACGATGCGGTAGATAAACGACGCCAGCGCCGGAGCGAATATGTTGATGGCCATGCCATAGACCGTATGGTCCGCGCAGAGGGTGACGGTGGAAAAGGCGTAGATCATATTGACCAACAGGCCCGCCAACGCACCGCACAGCAGACCGATCCAGTTGGAACCGGTGATGTAGCACATCAGAAAGCCCACCAGCGCGCCGATGGCAGCCAGGCCCTCCAGGCCGATATTCACCATGCCGGCCCGCTGGCCGTACAACTCGGCCAGTGAGATAAGCAACAGAGGGATGGCAAGCCGAACCGTTGCCAACAGTAAGCTGGAGATCCAATCCATTACTTGTCACCCGCCTTTCTCTTGGAGAACACGCGATCCTTCCACGCCTGGAATTCAGGCAGCTTGGTCAGCGCCATACCGGCCACGGAGAACACGATGACCAACGCCTGGATGATATCGGAAACGCTGGTGGGAACACCGGTGGCCGCCTGCATAGTGGTGGAACCCACACGCAGCACAGCAAAGAACAATGCCACCACCATCGTCGCGATGGGGTGCAGCTGGCCGATCAGTGCCATAGCCACACCGTCAAAACCGTAGCCCGCCCCGAAGCCGTTGATCAGCCGGAACTGGGTACCCAGCAGCTCTGCGCCGCCGCCCAGGCCGGCAATGGCCCCGGAGATAATGAAGCTGGTCAGCATGCAGCGCTTCACATGGATACCATTAAAGCGGCTGGCGGTCATGTTATAGCCCACCGCCCGCAGCTTGAAGCCGCCGCTGGTCCAGAACAGCACGTAATACAGCACCAGGCCCACCACCACGGCGATGACAAAGCCCCAGGTAAAGCGCATTCCGGTGATTACACGGGGCAGCTTCACCAGGTCATCCACCGCAGGGGTCTGTGGTACGCTGGCGTCGCGGATCCAGCTGGTGTACAGCACGCCCATAAACAAGGTAGCTACATAGTTGAGCATGATGGAGATGATCATCTCATTCTGGCCGCGGCCGATCTTCAGCAGGCCGGGGATCATGCCCCAGATACCGCCGGCCAGCGTACCGGCCAGCAGTGCCAGCAGCACACCGGCAAAGCCGGTAACACCGGAGAAATACGCCGTAACGAATGCGGCGATGGAACCCATGAGAAACTGGCCTTCACCGCCCAGGTTGAACACACCGCACTTGTACGCGAAGCAGGCACACAGAGAGGTGAACATCAGAGGTGTGGCCTTGGTAAGTGTAGTGCCAATATTGGCCTTGGAGCCGAAAGCTCCCTGGAAGAGGTATTTCACCGCGTCAAAGGGATTGGCACCCAAGGCCGCCATGATGATACCGCCGATCACAAAGGCCAGGATAATGGACAGCAGCGGGACAACGAAGCTGCCCAGAGAACGTTTTAACTTTTCCATATCGCAGCTCCTCCCCTTACTTTCCCGTCATGGCGAGGCTGATCTCCTCGATGGGCGGGTTTTTTCCGGAGAATTCGCCCATGATCTGCCCCTCAAAGCAGACCAGGATGCGGTCGGACATCTCCAATATCTCATCGAAGTCTGCGCTGATCAGCAGGATCCCTACACCGCGCTCACGGGCAGCGATCATCTGCTCGTGAACAAAGCTGGCCGCGCCGATATCCAGGCCGCGGGTGGGATGCGCCATCACCAGCAGGGACGGCTGGGACTCCAGCTCACGGGCCAGGATGACCTTCTGCTGGTTGCCACCGGACAGGCTGCGGACCGTCTGCCCCACAGAGGTGCAGCGCACGTCGTACTTCTGCACCATCTCCTCGGCATAGTCGTGAATGGCACGTTTGTTCAGCCGCAGGCCCTTACCCTGGCTGAACTTGGGAGAATCAGTCTCCTTGAGCACCAAATTCTCCGCAATGGACATATCGCCCACCAGGCCCTGCGCGTTGCGGTCCTCAGGAACGTGGGAAACGCCGTCTGTAATGAAAGAATGGGGGTCAAAGACCGCTACGCTCCTATCCTTCAGGTATATCTTGCCGCCTTGGGGCACAATAACGCCGGTGATCAACTGCGCCAGCTGGGTCTGACCATTGCCGTCCACGCCGGCGATTCCTACGATCTCACCGCTGCGGATCTGCAGTGTCATATCGTTGACACCGCTGTGCTTATGTTCCTTGTCATAGTCCACATGGTCCAGAGACGCCACGACCTCAGCGCCGGAGGCATCCACCTTCTCGTACTGTGACTCGGTCAGTTCCTTACCGATCATCATATTGGCCAGTTTCTGACCATCGGTATCAGCGCGGGCCACGGTGCCCACCACCTCGCCCAGACGCAGGACGGTGATGCGGTCAGAGATATGCAGGACCTCGCGCATTTTGTGGCTGATGAAGATAATACTCTTCCCTTCGCCGATGAGCTTCTGCATAATGGCAAACAACCCCTCGACCTCGATATCGGTCAGTGCGGCAGAGGGTTCGTCCAGGATCAGCAGCTCCGCACCGTGGTACAGCGCCTTCAGTATCTCGGTGCGTTGCTGCTCGCCCACGGATATCTCGGTGATAAGCTTGTCCAGCTGCACGTCCAGGCCGTACTTGGCAGACAGCTCCTCGATCTCCTTGCGGCGAGCCGCCCGGTCGATAAACAGGCCCTTGGCGTGCTTGTCACCCAGGATGATATTTTCAAAGACAGTCATTGCCTCCACCAGCATAAAGTGCTGGTGCACCATGCCGATTCCCAGCTTGACTGCCTGGCTGGGGGACTCGATCCGCACCTCTTTGCCATTGAGGAATATCTTTCCCTCCGTGGGCTGATAAAGGCCGATGAGAATGTTCATCAACGTGGACTTACCGGCACCGTTCTCACCCAGCAGGGTCAGTACCTCGCCGCGGTTGACGGTCAGGCTGATATCCTTGTTGGCGTAAAAATCACCAAACCGCTTGCTGATATGCTCCATACGCAGCAGCTCGCTCAAGTTCCCTCACTTCCCTTCGTTCGTGTGTTTGCAGAAGTTCTCATTTTCCACTTGGAAAATGAGAACAGACCACGGTCCGTTCTCAAATATTAAATCGAGAGTAGTATACCATATCTGTCGGATTTTGGGAAGAATTTTTTTGTAAAACTCCTACATTTTTTTAGCGTTTTTTATCTATTGCACCGGTACCGTTCCCATAGTATAATCAAACGCAACAAAGCGAAAGAAGGTGTTGCATATGATACATATCCGCCCCGCAGTCTCTGATGACGCCCCGGCGCTGCTGGATATCTATGCGCCCTATGTCATCGAAACCGCCATCACATTTGAGTATGAAGTGCCCACGCTGGATGACTTCCGCCAGCGTATTAAAAACACACTGCACACGCATCCTTACCTGGTCATAGAACGCGATGGCGAGATCGTGGGCTATGCCTACACCGGACAGTTGGGCAGCCGCGCAGCCTACGCCTGGGCGGCGGAAACCAGCATCTATCTGCGGCAGGACTGCCGTCGCGGTGGTTTGGGCACCCGGCTGTACCACGCGCTGGAGGACGCCTCCCGCGCTCAGAATGTACAGGTGCTGTACGCCTGCATCGCCGCACCTGTTTCGGACGGCGACCCCCACCTGACTCGCGCCAGCATTGATTTCCATACCCGGCGCGGCTACGAAATCGTGGGCACCTTCCACCGCTGCGGATACAAGTTTGACACCTGGTACGACGTGGTCTGGATGGAAAAACGCCTGTCCGATGCCGCCATTCCGCCCGCCGTGGTACCCTTTTCTTCTTTTGTGAAGTAAAGTCATTCTGTAATGCATTTATACTTTACAGAATATCTAAATACAGTTTATTCCCCACGCAATAGATAATTGCTTGTCAACGATCCACCTTCCTGTTATACTGGCGGCAGTACATACGGGAGGTATAGCAATGGAAGCAAAGGATGTCTTGAAGGAATTACGGCAAAGGCACAATATGACACAGGATCAGCTGGCTGAAAAGCTGGCCGTCACACGACAGGCTGTCTCCCGCTGGGAAAACGGCGAGTCCGTCCCCAACCCGGAAACATTAAAGCAGTTGTCCGCACTGTTTGATACCTCCATCAATCATCTGCTGGGTGACCCTCGCAAGCTGATCTGTCAGTGCTGTGGTATGCCCTTGGACAGTGATGAGGTCATCAGCCGGGATCTGGACGGCAGCTTCAACGAGGACTACTGTAAGTGGTGCTATACCGACAGCAAGTTCACCTATGACAGCATGGAGCAGCTCCTGGAGTTTCTCGTCACCCATATGTCCAATGAGCAATTCCCTCCTGAACAGGCCAGAACCTACTTCAGCCAGACGCTGCCGCAGCTGAAGCACTGGAGCAAATAATTTCTTCGAAGATATAACAAAAGCACCCGAAAGGGTGCTTTTGCTATCGATGTGTATAGCTAATTATCGCAGCGGCAGCATGATACATCAGCAGCGCGCCCATAAGCATCGCCCCTGCCGACCTATTTCCCCACTCCCATGGCGTATTCGTTACGGTCAATACAATGAGGCATATCACTGGCAGCAATAGCCAAATTGCAAAAAGCTCCACATGATACTTTGCTGTGTTCCGCATCCGTCTTTCAACGGTTTTGCTTATTACGTCATCCGGTACATCCTGCCGTAATTCCGCCACAAAGGAGTAACTGTCGCTGCATTCGAAGATCTCTGCACAATAGGGGCTGATCTCCTCCTCGGCGATTTCTTTCGGAGATCTTCCGTGTGCGCCCCACTTTCCGATATCGTCCTGTCGGAATACATAGAACCGCCGCGGCAATGGCGGCGCACTCTCAAAGGAGAATGTATAGAAGCTTCCAAAATTTTCTACAGCTATAAGCAGATAACCCATCTCTGCTTGTTTCTGCAATACACGCTCGGCCCGCCAAGTCAAAAATGAGGGCAGCCACATTTTTAGCTGTTTCTGCTCCATGTGTATTTCCTCCGTATAAGTTCACCACCAATATACCATCTACTGCAGCAGACGTCAATCAGGCAAATACTCTATGTCACGGAAAGATGCCGCAGGCATACCGAACCGTACTTCCATATATGCCAAAAGCCTGTGACAAATGTCACAGGCTTTTGTGTTGGCGCTACCTATCTTTCCGGGCCGTCTCCAGCCAAGTATTGTCAGCA
>ENA-OZDC01000287-OZDC01000287.1-human-gut-metagenome-genome-assembly--contig:-NODE-287-length-29619-cov-7.396360_pt1 | contig 29619 bp, 16 predicted proteins | sample MGYA00244082_ERZ653570 | MGnify/ENA primary metagenome ERZ653570 (study PRJEB26926, sample SAMN06164919) | human gut metagenome | biome: ENVO:00009003; feature: ENVO:2100002; material: ENVO:00002003... | reverse complement strand
GGCTCGGAGATGTGTAGAAGAGACAGTTCCCATACCGAACACGGAAGTTAAGCTCGCTTGCGCTGAAGATACTCGGCGGGAAGCTGCCCGGAAAAATAAGTAGATGCCAACACATTATTACCGTGCTTAAAGGCACGGTATTTTTTTATTGTAATATTTTTGTTTTATTAAGGTCCGGTGGTGAGCCGGACCTTTTTGCGTATTGGCGCAGTGAAAAACGGGGGAACGGATTGCCGCGCACCTAACGGTGCTCGCAATGACGGAACGAGTGGTTTGCAAAGTTTTATTCTTTGTCATTCTTTCGTGCTACGCACTCAGAATGACAAGCCGGTTACTTATTTTCGGTTTCATTTTTGTAACGTTCGTTACAGTGCGAGCATATTTTGCTTTTATGCGAATGGTTTATTGTATCGCTGCAAACGCTGCTTGTGTTTTTAAGGTAAGAGCAATCCCTGTATATATGGTAAACGGAACCCTTTTTGGCAAAATAGCAAACGGTGCTTTCGCTCAGCGAAACAGCCTCGTTTTTTTATGCTTTAAATTTATTTATGACCGTTTCTGTACTGAACAGCCGTAATTCCGGTTTCCTTTTTAAAGGTTTTCATAAAATGTACGGCGTCCTGAAAACCGCAGGAAAATGCCACGGCCGTTACGGGCAGGTCGGTGGTTTCCAACAGCTCGCAGGCATACATAACGCGTTTTTTTATAACGTAATTTATAAGCGTTAAGCCGTATTCCTTCTTAAAAAGTCTTAAAAGGTGCGCATGGCTGATACCTACGTCTCTGCAAAGGCTTTCTATATTAAAAAACTGAGACATACAGCCTGCGTCTATAATTTCTTTAACATATTTTATATTGCTTACCGGGATATGCGAAACGCAAATATCCATTATTTTATAAAACACCGAGAGAATGACGAAATATCTGTTCGGTTTTTCCGGCATCGATTCAAACAGGCTTTTAAGCGTTGCGTTTATTATCCGGCAGTGCTTGTTATTCAATGTAAAAACATCGTTTGAAAAGCCGATCAGATCCCTGTAATACTCTGCGGTTTCGCCCTCAAGCGAGAACCAGACATATTCCCACGGATCGGAGAGATCGGGATAATAGCGAAACTTCACATTCGGCGGAAGAAAAAACATATCGCCGCTTTTAAGCTTGAATTTTTTATTTTCAACCTCTAATTTTCCGCTGCCGGAAATGATAAAATGCCAGGTGTAAAAGGTTTGTATTCTGAATGAATGCAGAGGCTTTGTTACCGTAAAATTATCATAGCCGATACCCAAAACCGTTTTATCGCCGACGGTATTTGCTGCCCTGAAATAGGACGGCGCATTTATAAAGCTCCACATAAATTACACCTCATTCAAAGCATAACACAGCATTTTCAAAAAGTAAATGCTAAAAAATAACATATTTTTGTGCTTTTTTGCCATTGTCGTTTAATGACAATTTTATTATCATTTGCTCAAAGGAGATGATCGGCCGTGGCAAAAATAAAAGCATGCGTGGTGGGTCTTGGAAATCGGGGCTATGATATTATCCGCGGTGTACTTTTAAAAAACGACGATATTGAAATAATATCTGTTTGCGACGTTTATGAGGATAGGATTGCCCGCGCGGCTGAAAAAATTAAAGAGGCGGGCAGCGAGCCGCGCGGCTTTACGGATTATAAAGAGGCGTTGGCGGTTAAGGGGTTAAACGCCGTTTTCATATTCAGCGATTGGAGCTCGCACACCGAAATCGCCGTTTATGCTATGAAGCAGGGTATTCCGGTAGCAAGCGAGGTGGGCTGTGAATATTCTGTTGAAAACTGCCTAAGACTTGTAAAAACGCAGGAGGAAACGGGAACGCCGTATATGTTTGTTGAAAACTGCTGCTGGGGCAAGGAGGAGCTTTTGGCAACCTCTATGGCGCGCAAAAAGCTTTTCGGCACGGTTGTTCACTGCTCCGGCGCATACGCGCATGATCTCAGGAATGAAATTGCTTACGGGCATATCAACCGCCATTACCGTTTTGATAATTATCTTAACCGCTGCTGCGATAATTACCCGACGCATGAGCTGGGTCCCATAGCAAAATTGCTTGATATTAACCGCGGCAACAGAATCTTAACAGTTTCGTCGTTCGCTTCAAAGAGCGCGGGGCTTGAGGAATATATAAGCACACGCGGCGACGCGACCGAAGAAATGAAATCGGCGCGCTTTGCGCAGGGGGATATAATAACCACCGTTTTGACCTGCGCGCACGGTGAAACCGTACTTTTAAGGCTTGATACAACTCTGCCGCGTTCTTACAGCCGCGATTTTACCGTCCGCGGCACAAAGGGAATGTATATGCAGGATACAAACACCGTATTTTTAGACGGCGACGAGGAATTTTACGAGCCTGTAAAATACTATGAAAAAGCATTGAACAATGCCGTGCAGTTTGAAAACGACTATCTTCCCGATATATGGAAGATAATTACACCCGAAGCGCGGCGCGCGGGTCACGGCGGAATGGACTGGTTTGCGTATAAGGGCTTTACCGACGCGCTTATAAACAAAACCGAAATGCCGATCGATGTTTACGACGCGGCTGTCTGGCAGGCGGTATCGGTGCTTTCGGAAATTTCCGTAAAGCAGGGCGGCGCTCCGCAGGCTATGCCCGATTTTACAAACGGCAAATGGTTCAAACGCGCGCGCAGGGACGTGTGCAGCCTGTAAGCTTTATTCGGCTTACGGTAATTTAAAGGTGTTGTCTCCGGCGGATATTTTAAAGCTTTTGCCGTTTATTTCAAGCGTATAGTCCTCGTTAGAGGTTACATAGCAATTTTCTTTGTCGGCAATTATATCCGTCACGGTGCTTCCGAAGCGCAAGCCCTTTATTCCTATATTTCCCTTATATTCGGCGGGCAGCGCCCATTTTACCGTTTTTTCAAAGGCGTCTGTTTTATAAAAGCCTAAAACAAACTCTATAAATACCGAGATAGGACCTAAAGCCGACCAGCCGCAAAAGTCCTTGCGAACCGTTTTTTTACCGTCTGCCGCGGCGGCGGGTTCGCACTTTTCGGGGCTGTAACACTCCCAAATAGTATGCGGCTCGCAATTGCGGTAGGTTTTATACATATGCTCAACAATTTTCAGGGCGGCTGTATGCGCTTCTTCAAAACAGCCGTAAGCCGCCATTCCCTTAAGCGCCGCATAAGCGGTGGGAAGCCAAAGCGCGCCGCGCCAGTATTTTCCGTTTTCGGAATAATCCGCGTCGTTTCTTGCAAGCGACAAAAGCGGCACCGTACCGCCGAAGGTTTCGGGGTTTGATATATGCTTTACAAGGATATCCGCTCTTTCTTTGGTGGCTGTTTCGGAGGTAAGCGCCCAAAAAGAAGCGACGGTTTTTACCTTATAAAACTCCTTTGTGTTACAGTCGATATCATAGTAAAATCCGTCTTCGGGGTCCCAGTAATACCTGTTGATTATCTCTGCCTTTTCACCGTGCTTTTTATTCCATTCCTCTTCGTGCTTTTTATCGCCGAGCAGGGAATAAAGGCGGGCTATTGTTTTTGCGGTAAGCGCCTGCTGGCAAACAGCGTCTATCCATAGCATATCGGGGTTGTTTGGGCGCTCCTTAACCGCGCTTCCGCCAGTTCTGCCGCGGGGGGTATTATCCATTCCGGATCTTCCGCCTTCCCACTTATAGCCGAGGCCGCAGGAGATCAGGCAGGTGGGATTTAAAACGCCCGCCGGCTTTACAGAGGATTTAAGCCCTTCAATCCAAGCATAGTGCTTTTGCAGAACTTTCCGGTTATACAAAAGCTCTTTAATATAATCCCTGTCGCCGAGCATAAGCGCGTTTTCATATTCCGCCCAGGCAAATAACGGCGGATTATCGGCAATATGTACTTTAATTTCATACGGCTTTCCGGGAACGGCGCCCGTCCATTCGGGTTCGTTTTCGGGCGGGATAATATAAGGCAGCGTTCCGTTTTCGTACAAAACCTTATAAAAGTTGTTTAAAGTCTCAACTCCGGGGAACACATCTCTTGCATACTTGCAGAACAGCGACATAAAGCAGCTGTCCCATATCCAAAGCTGTGTTTCGCAAAACGCTTCGTCCATATACGGCGTTTGCGGCATACCCGGAATATTCTTAATATGCTCAAATGACAGTTGCCAGGCCTTGTTATAAAGCTCGGTATATTCGGGGTGCCCGTCAAAAACTGGGGTGGTAATATACTTTTTTATGTCTTTTGCACCGAAGTGGTTTTTCATTTATAATCATACCTTTCCGCAAAGAGCGCTTGTGCTGAATTTTCGGCATATATGGGTATTATAACCGATTGACCGCGCTTGTCAAGCGTTAAAAAAAATAAGGCTCTTTGTCAATAGTTGGGGTAAAGAGTTAAAATGAGAAATTGAGTGCAAGCAGTTTGCTAATAGGCAGCTGCTTGTTCTTTGTTTAGTTGTTTAAGAGAAAATATATGTAAAATGCGGTTTCTGAATCTTCTGAAATTTTTGTAACCGTATGCGTTTCTTTTAAGAACTTTAATTTTATTATTACAGCCTTCGGTAAAACCGTTAGTATAAGGTGATGAAAAAGAATTCAGTATACCGGTGAGCCAATTTTGCATAGAGTCAGCACACTTCTCAAACTGAGGTATACCGCAGTTTGAGGCATTATAAATCCATTGCTGCATTTTTTCTTTGGCGGTTTCACGGTCGTTGCAGTCAAGTATTTCAAGGAATTTTTCCTTGTACCAATGAGACCTGCTAAGGTTCACAGAAGTTTCTAACATAACCAAAACTTGCTGTTGCTGTTCGTTTTCTAATTTATTAAATCTTTTCAGCAATAACTTTTTAGAGTTTTTAAAATATCTTCTATGTGTTTTGGAAAATTTCTTCTGTTCTTCTTTTCTGACATTTTCAAAAGCCCATATTACCTGTCTTATCCAATGGTACTTATCCACTATCCGTATTGCGTTTTTAAACCATATGCCGGCGGTATCATAATAAGTCCGCCACATATCCGAAACAAAATATTTCACCTTTTCCCGTTCTTCCTTTGGATATTTACATAAATATGTTGTTAAATACGGTTTGTATCTTTCGGGAAGTATATCTAAAACAATCTTGTTTTCGGGGTCGGTCAATATGCATTGGTATTTTTCTCCCCAAGTGTTGCCCTTAAATTCATCAATAGATAATACTTTGGGCAGTTCGGCTTTTGGATAGCTTACAAGGTCAAATATCCTGATTATTGTTGATACGGATAAATTTACTTCTCTTGCTACACTTGTAAAAGAGCGTTCATCGGTCAGACGATTTAATACAAATTTCACCAACCTGTTTGTCATACGGTGGTATCCGGGCAAAAAGGTGTTTTCTTCATAAAATCTTTTACCGCAATGCGGGCAGCGGTAGCGCCTTTTTCGGAGCATAATAACAATATTCTTACCAAATGAAGGAATATCTTTTATTTTTTGCAGTCTGTAATCGTGTACTGTATCTGTTGCGGTACCGCAACAGATACAATTATGTCTTTTTCTTTCCATTTCGAGATGAATAATTAAATTTTCTTCTTGTTCAACATTTGTTATTTTTACCCCTTGCAATCCAAGCAATTCTTCTGTAAAATGATTATAGAGCATATTGGAGCCTACGTTTATGGTATCTACTCATTTCCATTTTAACGGTTTCTTTCCAAATATGCTCTACTTTTTTATTTTATCTTATTTTTTCTTCGTAGGCTCTACTTGCTTACCCCAACATTTATTATAGAGCCAAAAATAAATACGGCGGCGCAATTTCGTTTTAAGATGTACGATGTTAATTTTTAGTAAAAATATAAAGTTTTTGTCCAAGTTGTTGAAATTTATTGATTGGCAATTTCTTAATCGGTATAATATGCACATTGCATTACATTATTTGTAAAAAATCAGTGTGCAGGGGGTATAAACATGCGTGCAAAAATAATCTCATCTCTTGAAAAGTGTTTTCTGGAAGACAATATGGATACCAAGCAGTCCGTTACGTCGGGATCAATGCTGAAAAATGAAAATTATCAGTTCCAGATCTGCTACACCATGAAAATGCTGTCCGACGGGAGTAAATTTATCGATCTTAAGGTAAATTCTCCGATTTCGGATTACATAACATTATATAAAATTCAGCATGTTGCGGTAAAAAAGCCCGTATATAACATACGCAACGATAACGATTATCTGTCAAAAAGACCGGGACTTTTCCCCGATTTGCTGACGCCGCTGTATCCTAATAATATGCTTGTGCTTTCAAATAATTTGGAGTCTGTTTTTGTGGAAATATCACCGTGCGGCAAGGTGCCTGCCGGCGTATATCCTATTGAGATAGTATTTACGGATCATGAAAAGGCTGAGGTATGCTCAGAGCTGAAATTTGATATTGAAATAATCGACGCCGAGCTGCCCGAACAGAGCCTTATTTATACACGGTGGTTTTACAGCGATTGCCTGCAGGCGTATTACAGAACGGAATCCTTTGACGAAAGACACTGGGAGATTATTGAAAACTTTATGCGTACCGCAGTAAAACGCGGTATGGGTGTTAACGCCGCTGTTCACCCCTGCCTTAGATACGGCTATGGACGCGGAACGCCCGACGACTCAGCTTGTAGATATATATGTAAACAACGGAGAGTACACGTTTGATTTTTCAAAGCTCGGTCGGTGGATAGATCTGTGCGACAGGGTCGGGATAAAATATTTGGAAATATCTCATTTGTTCAGAAACCAGGGAGCGCGCTTTGCCTGTAAGGTCGCGGCGTATGTTGACGGGGAGTACCGTAAGATTTTCGGTTCGCATACCCGTGCCGACAGCGATGAGTACACCAGCTTTTTAAAATCGCTTATACCTAAGCTGCTTGATTATTTAAAGTCGAAAAACAATGCTGATAAGCGCTGCTATTTCCATATTTCCGACGAGCCGCATTTAGACGAGCTTGAAACATATAAAGCGGCAAGGAAGGTAGTGGCGGATCTGCTGGGCGGCTATCCCATTATCGATGCTTTGTCGGATTATGAATTTGTTGAAGAGGGCATAGCCGATATTCCGATTCCGCAAAGCGACTGTATGATGCAGTTTATAAACAATAACGTGCCGGGGCTTTGGACATATTACTGCGGCTGGCAGGCGGTAGACGTTTCTAATTGCTTTATTGCCATGTCGTCGGCGAGAAACAGAATTATAGGAACACAGCTTTACAAGTATAACATAAAGGGATTTTTACACTGGGGCTACAATTTTTATTTTTCAAAATGCTCATACGGGCTTGTAAACCCCTATCTGCTGACCGCAAGCGATTACTTCGCGCCGGCAGGCGATTCCTTTATAGTTTATCCTGCGCCGGACGGAACCGCTTACGAGTCGCTCAGGCATATAGTTTTTTCCGACGCACTGCAGGATATCCGCGCTTTTCAGCTTTGCGAAAAGCTGTACGGCCGTGATTATGTAATGAATCTGATTGAAAAATCGGGCGAGATCACATTTAAAAAATATCCGAGCGAGCCTTCATATCTTTTAAATCTTCGCGAACAGATAAATCAGGCAATAAAAAACAAGCTAACAACAGCGCAATGAAGGAGAAATTATTTTGAAAGTAGCTTTTTTAGAAAATGAGGTTTGGTGGGGCGGCGCCGTATGCCGTGCGCTGACAATGCCGTACAATGAAAACACAAACGCGGTTTTGGATTTTAGAAGATACAGATTTGAAACGTCTAATCAGACAGCCCCGCTGTTTCTTTCGAATAAAGGAAGATATATATGGAGCAACGAGCCGTGCTGTGTTGAAATTAAAAACGGCTGCTTTTGGTTTGATACCGATAACGTTGTAGTTGAAGCAAACGGGAGCAGTCTGCGCAGCGCTTATCTTGCTGCAATGAAAAAGCATTTCCCGTTTGAGGGCACAGATATTCCAAAATCTTTTTTTGAAACTGCCCAGTATAATACCTGGATCGAGCTTATGTACGACCAAAATCAGGAGGACGTTCTCAGATATGCGCGTGCATTGGTGGAAAGAGGCTACAAGCCCGGCAATTTAATAATCGACGAGGGCTGGCAGCAGGATTACGGTATGTGGAGCTTTGATACCGGAAAATTCCCGAATGCAAAAGCAATGGTTGATGAACTGCATAACATGGGATTTAAGGTTATGCTTTGGGTTGTTCCGTATATTTCACCGGATTGTAATGCATACCGTGAACTTATTGCAGATAAAGCAGCTAAACATTGCATGCGCTGCAAGGACGGTTCAATAGCAATTATGAGCTGGTGGAACGGATACAGTGCGATGCTGGATTTTTGCAACCCGGCCGATTATGAATACTTGGATAATCAGCTCAAGAAATTAATTAAGAATTACGGAATAGACGGTTTTAAATTTGACGGCGGTTCTGTCATCGGATATCAATCATGCATTAACGGTGATGTAGATGATACGGTTTCGTCGCAAGCACGCAATTATGCGTGGAATGAATTCGGCTGCCGATTCGTTTATCATGAATTTAAGGATACATATAATCGGGGAGGAAAAAGCACCGTACAACGGTTGTGCGACAAACATCATAGATGGGATAAATACGGTTTGGCAGATCTTGTTCCGGATGCTTTGGTTGCCGGTATACTTGGATATCCGTTTATTTGTCCCGATATGATCGGCGGTGGAGATTATCTTGTATTTATAGCTCCTGATTTCAAGCTTGATGAGGAATTGTTTATAAGAATGGCGCAATGCTCAAGCCTGTTCCCGATGATGCAGTTTTCTATGGCTCCGTGGCGTGTTCTGTCTGAAAAAGGCAAAAAAATCGTTTTGGAATCTATGAATCTTCATTGCAGATTTTCCGATTATATTGTGAACGAGGTTGACAAATCGCTTAAGAGCGGCGAACCGATTATGCGCTTTATGGAATATTCGTATCCCGGAAACGGTTATGAATATATAAATGATCAGTATATGTTGGGCGATGATATTCTTGTGGCTCCGGTTATAACAAAGGGCGCTTTAAAGCGCAGCGTTGTTTTCCCGAAGGGGAAATGGCTTGATTCAAACGGAAGAGCTTATGAAGGACCGCAAACAATTGAAATAGATGCCCCGATTGAAAAGCTGCCTTATTTCATCCGCGATAATTAAAACAGTAAGCAGGCGTTTTTTCGGCACACGGGAAAGCGGAATATTATGCTTTATCCCGCCGCCGCAAAACGGCTTATACTTATTGATCCGGCACACTTTAAAGGAGGAATAGTAGCTGTGTTTTCTGCGCTTTTATTTACAGAAAACAGGGATATCTTATCTGTTTTTCAATCCGTTGCTTTAAATTACGGATGCATAGTAAAGCATATGACATTCGGGGAAAGCGTTTACAATTATGCCTGCGATACGCCGTTTTCCGCGGTTTTTGTCGATGTAAGCGGAATGTCACGGGCGGAAGCCGACAATAAATTAACAAATATTGCGGCAGGGGTTAAGGGCTTATGCTTTTATAAGCTTATTTCAAACGGAGAGCCGCATACCGAAAGTCCCGAATACATATCGCTGGAAATTTCAAATAGAGAAAGGCTTGCCGAATTTTTTTCCAAAATACTTGCGGATAAAAATAAGGAATCAAGAAATATTCTCTCGGCGCTCAGAATTTGCAACGACCGTCTGCTTACGCAGGATATTTTTACGGGCAGAATTCTTCTTGCGGTATATCCGCTGACGTCGGCGAATGTTACCGCCGAAATTCTTTCGGCGTTTCCGATCGAGGCTCTGCCCGAAAATACCGATTGCTTTACGGACGGCATAGCCGTTTACGCATTTGCGGAATGCGGTCTTAAGCATATATACAAAATATCGCTGGATATTTTAAACAGGCTTAAAAAGAATAATTTGCGCGTCAGTATATTTTTCAGCGACAGGATAGCTTCGTTTGAAGAAGCAAGCACCGTATTTTCGGATCTGAACGCGTATGCGGTTCGGTGCAGATTAAACAACAGTAATATGGAAATTTCCTATTACAACAGTACGATGCAGATGCTTGAGCCGTTCGGATATATGATACGCAGGGCGCAAATAACCGGAAACAAAATACGCAACATCGATAATGAAAAAGAGATCAATTGCATTATAAACGATTTCTTTGAGCAAATACAAATAAGCAGCTCCTTAAGAACAAATATGCAGTTTTTGGTTTGTGAAATGCTGCGCTCCGCGTTTGACGATACAACCCTGCAGGATAATCTTATAAACATAGTAAACTGCACCAACAGGCAGGAAATAAATAAGCTGGTCGTGAGCCTGTTCAACAAAGAAAAATCAAAGCACGACAGTTATTTGATAACCGATAAGGACCGAATTGTTTTAAAGGTGCTTGAAATTATCGACAGGGAATATGCAACAGACCTAAGCCTCGGCAAGATAGCCGAGCGCGTGTATCTTTCCCCTGCGTATATCAGCAGAATTTTCAAAAAAAGCCAAAAGGTAAGCTTTATTAAATATCTGAATAACGTACGGCTTGAAAAGGCGGCGGAATTACTTAAGGTCAACAATTATACAACAAAGGAAATAAGCCGAACGGTAGGGTTCAGAGACGTTTCGTATTTTTGCCTGTGCTTTAAAAACAAATACGGAATGAGCACTGCCCAGTACCGCCGAATGAATTTATTGGATAATTAGCCTATGGCGCAAATATAAAACCGTAAGAAAGGAATTGCCGTTTAAATGAAACAAAGGCTTTGCTCCGTTTTAAAAAGTATTATAAAGCTGCCCGCGGCAATTCCCTTCAAAAGGATATGCGGCAGGCTTTATGAAATTATTATTCCGCACCGCGGCGACGATAAAGGCTCGCTTGTGCGCAAGGCAATAATTATTCTGCTGTTAATATGCGCCGCAGTATGTATAACCCTGCTCGGCATAATTGCAGGCAGGCACGGTAACAACCGCAAAAAATATTCCGAAATTCAAAGCGTAATGAACAATATCTTAAAGCAGCAGGAAAACGAGGACGGCGGATTGGATTTTTCCGCCCTGTATGAGCGCAATTCGGATATAAAGGCATGGATTTCTATACCCGATACGTCCGTAAATTATCCTATATGCCAATATTCCGATAACGATTATTATTTGCATCACAATTTCGATTTGAAAAAAAGTGAATTCGGTACGCTTTTTTTCGATTACACCAATACTGTAAGCGGTGAAAACGCCAGTCAGAATCTTACAGTATACGGGCATTCAATGAGCAACGATCAAATGTTTACCTCACTTCTTAAATACCATAAGCTAAGCTTTTATAAGGCTCACCCGTATATTACGCTGATAACACCGGAACGCCAAATGCAATATAAAATTTTTGCGGTAATGGTTGCCGCCGCAAAGCCCGAAGACGATAACGGTTATTTTTACGATTTTACCAAATGCGACTTTGCAAAGCAGCGTGATTTTCTAAGCTGGGCGGACGAGGCAAGGGAGCGCAGTATTTTTAATTTGAATGTCGACGTTTTGCCCGACGACAGGGTACTGACTCTTTCCACCTGCGATTATGTGTTTGATAACTGCCGCTTGGTAATTATGGCGCGCAGGCAAAGAATCGGCGAAGAAAGCGGGATCGATACGGAAACCGCCGTTAACAACCCGAATCCGCGATACCCTAAGGCATGGTATGACAAAAGGAAAAAAGCTTATCCCTTCGGATAACAGGGAACAGAGAGGAGTGTGAAAAATCACGTTAAATAATATCAGCCTGCCCATAAAATTTCCGCGGGCCGCTGCCGGAGATTTTTAAACCCGTTCAACTGCAGTTTCAGCGGCAGAATGGAGAATAGCTATGAAAATAAGAAAAATTGTCACCGCTTTTTTGTGTGCAGCTTTGGCGCTTGGCTCTTTACCCGAATTATCTCCCCTTGCCTTACCGATGGTTGACAGCGAGGATAATACGATGATCATATCGGAAGACGGCGGGCGGTATATTGTTTCAAAGGAGCAAACATACAGCTCTTATGATTGCTTTGATTCCGCTTTGTCGGGCAAGACCGATCGGGAACAGCTTGATCAGTCGGGAACCGTATGGAGCGTTTCGGGCTATTACGGGGTTAAATATCCGGCGGACTATCCCGCCGAAAGCTTTTATTGCCGCAGATATGAAAAAAACGGTCTGTTTGGAATAAGCTCGCTTAGGGGTACGGACGGGAATAATAAGGTAGACTATTACGATTATCGGCACGGCATTACGCTTGACCCGTCTGAAAAAAGCATATATGTTTCACCGGTTGCAAGCTATTGGAAGATCGGTGAAACCGGAGGTCCCTCCTTTATTGAAATGAATTTTACCGCTCCGAAAACCGGTAACGCAGTATTATACGAGGTAAATAACGAAAAAATAACAGGGGCAATAAACAGCCCGTTTTACTCGTTTGAAGCGGAAAAAACAGATAAGGTGGGAGTATCTGTTCTGTTTAACGGAAATAAAATATGGCCCGCCGCAGAGGAATATGCGGTAATTACCCAAGCGGATACTATAACGGAATTTCCGGATTTGGGCGTGCTTTCATTTAATACGGGCGATAAGCTTACCGTTCGCATAACCCATTTAGAGGGATATTATTCGCAATCGGATATAGTCAGGCTGACCCCGGCGGTGAGCTATCTTTCGGAAAGCGAAGACCGAACGTTAAATATTTTGGCGGTAGGGTCGCAAAGCACGGCGGGAATTGCCGCGCGCCTGCCTGCCGTATTAAACCAATGCGGCGCCTCGGCCTATACGGTAGGCGTTCTTACGGACGAAAACGCCGCCCTTTCCGACTTTGCGGCGGATAATACATACAGCTATCTGCAGTACAATTCTTCGTCTGCGGATTCTGCGGCGGTGCAGGCAAGCTTTTCAGCCGCACTCGGTAAAGCCGAATGGGACGTTGTTGTATTAGAGGGCGAATATATACTTGATACGCAGGCGTTTAATTCGGCTTCGGCAAAGGTTGCAGCCGTTTGCGGTTCGGGAACAAAAACAGCCGCCTGCTTTGCCGCAGATGTTGCCTGCGATCCGGCGGTTTCGGAATTGACCGATATTGTATTGCCGAGCGGCGTGGCAATAAGCAATGCGGGAACGTCTTATCTGAAAGAGGTTAATTATCCCGTGTTTGACGAAAACGGAATAACCGCCGTTGCAAAAACAATTGCCGCGGTTACATGGGCAGAGGCGCTTTGTATGTGGCAGATCGATCTGTCCCTGTCAGAGCTTCCGGATGTTCCGCCGCAGCTTAACGCGCCGGTTGAAAACGCGGCGAGAACAGCTTTGCGCTGCCGCTATTCGTTAAGGGAATCAAAATACAGTGAAAGCAGTATTTCAAATCTCAGGGGAGACGCAAATTTTGACGGAGATTTAGACGCGGCGGATATTGAAAATATTCAGCAGTACTGCCTGCAGGGAAATTCGGTTACACACTTGAAAAATGCCGATATAAATTCCGACGGAGTAATTGACGCTGCCGATACAGAGCTGCTTCGTCAATTGCTTTCGGGCGCCGAAATTCCGCAGCCTCAGCCCACGGGCGTAGAGGCATATCAGGACGAAAACGGAAAAATCGATATTTCAAGGCTTACCCCCGTTACGCAGTCCGAGACGGTATCGGAAAACGGAAGAAATTACATAAGCTTTAACGGCAAGCCTTATTTTTATAATGCGATACATTGGCGTTATAACTATATAAAAACAAACCCCAATATTGATGACGCCGATATTATGTCAATATACGAAGAGGGCTTCCGTCAGGCAAAATCCGCCGGCTGGAAATCAATGGTTCAGTACGTTTACTGGACGGATATTTTCGACGGTGAAAAATACGACTTTTCTTTAATTAAAAAGTTTTATGATCTTGCCGAAAAATATGATATGACCGTTCAGATAAATTGGTTCGGATATGATAACTGCGGCTACGGCGGATATATGCCGTGGCAGACGGACAGGGAAAAGTATCCGAAACTTGAGGTTGATTATCAGGCTCTCGGCTTGCCGGAGGAGCTGCCCGATCTGTCAAAGGATATATTTATAAATGAAGAATGCGAAGCCGTTACTCAGCTTATGGCATTTCTCAATATATACGATACTGATCGCCGAACGGTTTTAATACAGCTTGAAAACGAGCCGGATAACCCCGAAGGCGGCAACGGGCAGTGGCTCAGTCAATTTTATAATGTTGTAAATCTTCTTGACAAAATAGGTCAGGCAGTTCATAATTCGCCGTTTAAAATCGTTACCCGTGTAAACGTTACGGCAAACGGCTGGAATCAGGAAATAGAGGGACTGGATTACAACGAGCGTATGTCCTTTGCATTGTCTAAAAACGGTATAGACCTGTTGGGAAGAGGATTTTACGACTACGGCTTAAACGATCAGGACGAGTTTGACGAATACGGCAACATATTGCATACGCCCGAAATCGGAATAGTTCTTCAGCGGTATATCGGTCAGGCAATAGAGTCTCTTAGCAGGGGCTACGGCTTAGGACCGTATCAGCTTAAAAATTGCAGCGTAAACAGCAATAACAGCGTGTTTTTGGGCGGCGTTAACGACTGGTCGCGCAGCACGGGTCAAAAAATAAGCGCAAAATATATATACAGCGACAACGATTATAAGTACGGCGTTAAGGTTGACACCTCAAATGTTTCCGCAATTAACCATTCCGAGCTGTATGCTATGCAAAAATGCATTAACTCCGTTTCGAATATGCTTGCAACTCTGCCGCGGAACAGAATGGCGGGCTTTAATACGTATCAGGACGCATACCGCCTTACGGGAGACGTAAAAACAGAAATAAGAGAAACCAAGGCGTTAAACGGCAGAACGGTAAGCTATACGTTTTATAATCCGGATATTGAATACGGCGGCGCAGGTATGGTATTGGCGGACTATGACGACAGTTACTATATATTTGCCACTCAGGATAATTCCCACTTTGAATTTTCCGATCGCATCATTTCTGCCGAGACCGGCGCTTTTGCTGACGGAGCCTGGGTAAGTAACGGAGAATATACGCCTGAAAACGGGTATACCGTTACTCCGAAGGCGGGTAAGGTTTATCGGATACGGTTTTCAAAGGAATACCGCGCATACGATTATTTGAATAAATACCTTACCGCAGCCGACGGCTCAAACGAGCCGCTGTATTCCGATAAGGATAGAATAGAGGATAATTTCGGCCTGTCCGCACCCTGGAGCGTTGGAAAGCTTAAAAATGCATATCCCGCAAACGATTATATTGTTACCGGCGGAGAAAAGGTTTTCAGAGATATGCAGATAAATTCCGGTATTTCGGTGCCGGGTATCGCTTCGTACAGTACAAAAACAAGCGGATATGTGGGTATAGGATTTTATAACAGCAAGCTGCTTGTAAACGGCGGCTTATCATGGGAAGGGTGTAACGGATACACTAATATTATTAAGTTTACCGCTCCCGAAAGCGGCAGGGTAAGGGTATGCTGCGAGGGCGGATTAACGCCGGCATATAACGAACCGATTTATGCACAGGGAAATTACACGGTTACAATGAACGTTTATTTAAATAACGAAATAAAGCAGACGGTAACCGCAAGCGGTAATAATCCCGGAACGCCCGAAGCCCTGATCCTTAATATTTCAAAGGGGGATACGGTCACCTTTGAGATCGCCAACACAGGCTCATCCTACGCTTATACCTTTGTTGACCCGACCGTAAAATACGAAGCCTACGGCTAAAAAATCCGAACGGGCGGAACGCTTGCCTTAACCGCCGCGAACCGGGCGTTTGGTTTGGGTTCCGCCTTATTTTCGGCAAATAGGGTATTGTACTGTAAAATATAGACAAATTTGTCATACGATTGCAAATATTTAATATTGTGTTTTGATAAGCGCAGGTATTATACTTTAAATGTGGACGATTTTAATTTTACGTAAAAAAGCAAAAAATAAAGGAGCGGTTTATATGCAAAAAAGAATTTTATCTGCCTTTTTGGTAATGGCAATCCTATTTGGCGCGGTTTCCTTTACTACGATGGGGGCGTCGGAAAAAATTTTCACCGGCGAAAACAGTCGTTATAAAATCGAAGGCGAAGTTTATAAAGCATACGATGAGCTGTACGGCTTAACCGAAAACCGTACCAATGCTCTTGAAGACGAGGAATCCGCTGAAATTGACCAAAGCCAAACAAATTGGAAATTAATCTGTAATAACGGTTATACTGCCGATAGAGACAAGTATTATAAAATAATTTTTAAAGACAACGCTGTGGACAGTAATTATGTGGCTGTTTCTCCTGTTGTGAAACCTGATGATTTTAAATATAAGTTCGGAGCAGTATTGAGTAAAGATTCCAAGCGTTTAATACTTTCGCCTGTTCACTCGAATGATATTGGCAGTAAAAACCGGTCGACAGCGTCACTTAGTTTTACAGCGCCCAAGTCCGGTAAGGTTGTTTTGTATGATTTTTACGGAGACGCAATAACCGCAATGACCGGCGAGCCCTTTTATTCATTCTTGACAAAGAACAATGAATACCACGCTAAATACGGCGAAATTAAAGCGGATATTAATTTCTATCACAATGAGGAATTACTTAAAACCGTTACAATCTCCGAAACGGTACGTTCGGTTGATTTCCCGGATCTCGGTGAAATTGAAGTATCAAAAGGCGATACTCTGAAAATTGAAGTTTTATACAAAAAAAGCAATGATGAAAACGGTTATGGTGCTCAGGGAGAAAAGAACGCAATTTCAATAAATCCTGCTGTTGCCTACACCATAGAGTATTTGGATGAAAGCGTACATTCGTACAGTGCTTACGAATATTTAAACAAATTCGTAAGCGATACGGTCAATTACCCGGATAAAACAGAAATAACCGATTTCAGTCTTTCGGCACCGTGGAGCATGAAGTATGTAAATCCGGACAATAACAAAGATTTGACTACAAAGATTTCCGTCGTAAGAAATGTTAAGCCCAAGTGGACTGAGAATGGATTTGGCTCAACAGACGGTATCGGTTATTACAGTACGTCAAACGGGAATAATGATAATATTCATACAATTTTCCACGACGGTAAATTATTGATAAACAGCAGATATGACAAAGGTGGTTTTGGTGCCCGTGCAACGGCTTTGCGGTTTACAGCGCCTAAGTCGGGCGAGATAATTATCAAGAATGACGGAAAAATAAAAGTATTTTCCGAAAGTCCTGTTTGGGCCGGTGGAGTGTCAAGCGTAAAAACAAGGATAAACCTAAACGGCCAAACCGTTGAGGGCAGTGAGCAAGAATCCGCGGACGGAAATAAAGGTTTTGACTTCGATGAGGTTAAGTTGGAGGTTAAGGAAGGCGACGTTGTAGACTTCCTCGCTTGGAGTGAATCAACTACATATGCATATACCGACTTTGCCCCCGTCATCTCATATCTTAGATATGATGTCGAATATCCGTCATACGATTCATATGATAATCTGTACAGTATTGTTGAAGAAAACAAGGCTGCCATAACCGATGGTAAAGTGAAGCTTACATCCGATTCCTTTAAAGCCTCGGCACCGTGGAGCGTCGCGTTTTCTGCACCTACCGGTGGTAATCCGTGGTATTCGAAAACAATTTATCTTAAAGACAAATTTTCTTTTGTGGGTTCGGGTTCCGCAGGCGTTAGTAAATATGCATTGACAGGTGAGTCATCAGGTGGTAATGAATGTATGTTTGTCGCTTTTGATGACGGTAAATTGGTTATCAACGGCTCATATAAAGCTAATGAATTAAACGGCTATATTACTTCATTGAAATTCACCGCACCAAAATCGGGAAATATTGAGCTTTCAAGTGACATACTCACCTGTATGAAAGATGCGCCTTATTGGGCAAACACTAACCATATAACAACCTTTAATATTAAAAAGAACGACGCGGTTCTTAAAATCGTATCTGTTACTTATACAACCGGTAAGCCCGCAAGCTGGTCTGTTGACGGGGTTGAGCAAGCAGACACCGCTCCTGCTTTCCCGACCGTTTCTGCAGAGGTTAAAAAGGGCGATATTCTTACCGTTGAAGTAACTCAAGGCGGCGAAAGCAATAAGTCGTGCGTTGCAATAAGACCGATTGTAAAATATACTTCTTACGAAACTAACGGTCTTAATGTTCTTGCAATCGGTAATTCAAGTACAGCGGAAGCAACCGGTTATCTGTATAAAGCTTTAAGTGCGGTCGGTGTTAAAGAGATTAAGATAGGCGCTTATATTTCGGGAAATGCATTAAGCGCTTATGCAAATGAAATTTCAGAAGATTTATTTTACTTAACCGGTGACTACACCTTATGCAATAACGGTGTAAGCGGCACCGCAGAGCAGATGACCTTAAAAGCTGCAGCCGAAAAGGCAGAATGGGACGTTGTTATTCTGCAAAGCAGCAGCGAAGACTTAAACAACACAGAGTTTAATAAAACAATAGCCGCAATTAAAAAATGCTTCCCCGGCGCCAAGCTTGCCTATTACGCAACAGCTGTTCCGTTCGGTGAGGATACGCATTATAAAGACCATACCGATATAAGCGATAAGGCGGTATTAAATGTGACCGACAGCGTGGATTATTATATTCCGGTGGGTACGGCGATTGAAAATTGCAGAACCTCATACCTCGGAAACCGTTTGAAAATTTCGGGCGGCAGCATTATAGATGGCTTCCAAAGCGATAACGGTACTATGAGCGAGACGGCTAAGCTTATCGCCGCAATGACCTTTGCGGAGGAGCTTTGCGATCAGGTGGCGGACTGGAAATATGACAGCTTTAGCGGCGTTATAAAGAACGAAACCGAATTTGAAATTGTAAAGGCGGCTGTTCGCAGGGCTGTTATGCGCCCGTACAGAGTAACCCAATATGCGGAGGATACCTCCGTAACGTTATCGGGCGACGCTAACTGCGACGGTAAAGTAAATATATGCGACCTGGTTCGTTACGGTGAATTTACGGCAAGAGTTAACGGCACAGAGGTTTACAAGGCAAATTGCGATACCGTTAAGGATAACAGGCTTGACGAACAGGATTTGACCGGTATTAAAAAACTGTTATTGGATATTCGGTGAACGGCGGCTATGCAGCTTGTAAAATACGATTTTATCAATAGCCTGCATGAAGGACAGGGCGTATGTTGTTAAGGTTAAAAAGGATTTTTGCGCTTTTCATATCAATAATGCTTATTTCTTTATGCGGCTGTAATAAAGCGGTTACCGATTCATCGCAAGCCTCATCAAATGATCCGCCTGTGACCGATACACAGTCTGCTGTTTTTGAGCGTAACAGCTTTGAAGCCTTGCTTGACGGTGACGGAAGGATTATTTCAGGTAAACAAATTGCTTTAACTGCTTCGTCGGTTAAAAAAAATTCCGACGGAAGACGGTATATCTCACACAACGGGAAACCGTATTTCTTTAATTCCGTTTATTGGAGCCTTTCCGCCTTGCAGTCCGATAAATTGGTTACTGCCGAAAATATTTATAAAATATTTGAAGAAGGCTTTGCCGGCGCGCATGACGCGGGTTACCGTTCGATTAGCCTCGGCATTGACTGGGCGGTCTTTTATGACGGAAGCAAGTATAACTTTTCGGCATACGAAATATATTATGATCTTGCCAAAAAATATGATATGTCGGTTCAGCTTATTTGGAACGGTTATAATTATTCGGGCGGCTGCAGATTTATGCCGTGGCAGATCGACCGCTCCGTTTATACCGCCCTAAAGCTTGATGACGTGAAGTTAAACAGGGAAATTCCCGATTTATCCCGTCAAATATATATTGATGAAGAAGCGGACGCTTTAAATCAGCTTTGTGCGTGGCTTAATTATTATGACAGAGACGCCCGCACCGTATCAATTCAGCTGGCGGACGCTCCGAATTCGGATTCGGGTATCGGTAAATACTGGTCGGGTCAGTTTTCAAATATGCTTAACCTGCTGGATCGTCTTGGCAAAACGGTTAAAGAAGCTTCGTACCGTATGGTTACCTGTGTGAGTCTTTCAACCTTAGATTATACAGAGGAAATCGACGGATTGAGCTATTCCGAGCGTCTTCACCGGCTTATTGATTCGGAAGGTATTGATATGGTAGGAATGAGTGGGAGAACACTTGAGCTTGCAAATCTTTCAAGCTTTGAATACGGTAATAATATTCCTTATCTTTCTGCTCTTGCTCCGGTGACAAGCCGTTTTATATCTCAAAGTGCAGACGCTGTTGCAAATGGCTACGGTATAGGCGTTTATGAGCTTAAGTCATTCGGCAGCGATTATGATTTGGGACTTTATCAAATGAATACGGAAGGCTGGGTAAAGCGGGAAGAAGGCTTTTTAAACGGTGCCCTATTCGGGAAGGAAATTATTACGGAAAGTAATTTTGATGAAATTGCTTCCGTCAATAAATGCTATAATGCCGTATCACAGCTGCTTGCAACGCTTCATCCATCCGATATTATTACATACAATCTTAATCAAGATGTTCCGTATTCCAATTTAAGAGAGCTTGGTAATATTGATATTATATTTACTTGTACGCAAGATGAGGCATTATCGCAAAGTTTTGGTAGCGTTGCAATGGCTTTAATAGACGTATACGGAGCATATTACTTTTTCGCATCGCGTAGCGGAGCTTCATTTCTTATTGACGGAGATATTTCCGAAGTGACCGTAGGAAGTTATGTCGACGGTGCATGGATACCGTCTGATGAAAATGTTACAATCAGCGAAAGCAACAGCATTACGGTTGAATCGGGAAAAGTATACCGTTTATTATTAAAATAGTACATTTTGCTCATTTTATGAAAGGAAAAATAATTTATGAAAACAAACTCTTTTAAAAGGATTCTTTCGTTTGGTATGGCAGCAATTATGTTTTTAGCCGTTACCGCATGCGGCAAGAATTCAGGCTCTTCCGATTTGGAGTCAAGTAACAGTAATTCTTCAAGCCTGGAAAAACAAAACGGTGCAGATGCGCTTTCACAGTATATTGGAGAAAACGGTAAAATCGATACTTCAAAGTTGACTCCTTATAAAGCGTCGGAAATCGCAACGGTTAACGGAAGGAAAATTTTTAAACATAACGGAGAACCGTACCTTTACAATGCACTTCATTTACGGTACAGGGCTTTTACAACCACCATGGCCAATTCCATAGCCGAAAAAAAGTTTGAAGAAGGCATGCAAAAGATTAAGGAATCGGGAATTGATACCGTTATTTTGTATATTTATTGGGAAGATATGTACGACGGTAAAAACTACAATTTCGACGATCTTAAATTCCAGTATGACATGGCAATAAAATACGATTTAAAAATTCAGGTTAACTGGTTCGGCTATAATAACTGCGGTTACGGCGGATTCAGAAAATGGCAAAAATTGCGTTCTAAATATCCGGCATTAGAAATAGACGATCCCAATATAACCTCAGAAATTCCGGATTTATCGCAACAGATTTTTATAGATGAAGAAATTGAGGCTATCCAACAACTCTGTGCATTTATAAACATATACGATACGGATCGCCGTACAATTGCAATTCAGCTTGAAAATGAACCTGATAACGATGAGGGCGGTATGGGCTATTGGCTGAGTCAATATTCGGCAATGGTTAATTTGCTTAATAAATTGGGTGAGGCGGTTCATAACAGCACCTACGATATGATTACAAAAATCAATATAACAGTAAGAGGTATTGACGAAACGATTGATGGACTTGATTATTTCGCTCGTGCAAATAATCTTATTGAACAGCCGTATCTTGATTTGGTGGGCCCCGATGCCTACAATACTAACACGATGCAGGATATGTCCTTTTACGATAAGGGGAATAATATCCCGGTACATCTTGAAATAGGTCCATCGGTTTGGAGTGTTATTGGACAGAGTGTTTACCATCTTATTAACGGATACGGTATGGGTTATTATGATTTGATTGATATCGGTTATACAGGTAACGGCGGTTTGTACCGTCTTAATTCGGAAATTTGGGAGGAACGTGACGGCACTCAAATCCTCGGTAAGCCGTATAACGGTGAGATTGAATGTAATACGCAGGAATTTATCGCTATGTCTAAAAGCGTGAGTGCTTTAAACGAATTATTAGCTTATATTCCAACTTCCGATATGGCCGGCTTTAATATTAAAATGAAAAATGTTGCAAGTGACATTCAAAAACTCGGCGATAAAAAAATCACTTATGATTACAATAATCCGTCTGCAAAGTACGGGGCAAGCGGTTTGGTTTTAAAAGGTCCCGACGGAGCATATTACTGCTTCTCAAGTCAGGCGGCAGATTTTACATTCCCATCTGCGCCTTCTTCTGTAACATACGGTTCCTACAGTGAAGGCACATGGAACGAGGAAGGTAAAATTACAGCAAACGGAGCAAAGGTTACTTTAGAGGCAGGCAAGGCATACCGTGTGGTACTTTAGGCATTAATAATCTTTAAGCCTTAAAAATATAAAAAATTTGAACAAAGGGGTACGATTATGAAAAAGAAACTTTTTTCGCTTATTACACTCTTGTTAGTCACGATTATTTGTTTCAGTCAGTTTTCACTGTTAAGCGTTTTTGCCGGAGCTGAGAATACCGAAGACGATTTACCTTCGTACAGTGCTTACGAATATTTAAATAAATTCGTAAGCGACACGGTCAATTACCCGGATAAAACAGAAATAACCGATTTCAGTCTTTCCGCTCCTTGGAGCATGAAGTATGTAAATCCGGACAATAACAAAGATTTGACTACAAAGATTTCCGTCGTAAGAAATGTTAAGCCCAAGTGGACTGAGAATGGATTTGGCTCAACAGACGGTATCGGTTATTACAGTACGTCAAACGGGAATAATGATAATATTCATACAATTTTCCACGACGGTAAATTATTGATAAACAGCAGATATGACAAAGGTGGTTTTGGTGCCCGTGCAACGGCTTTGCGGTTTACAGCGCCTAAGTCGGGCGAGATAATTATCAAGAATGACGGAAAAATAAAAGTATTTTCCGAAAGTCCTGTTTGGGCCGGTGGAGTGTCAAGCGTAAAAACAAGGATAAACCTAAACGGCCAAACCGTTGAGGGCAGTGAGCAAGAATCCGCGGACGGAAATAAAGGTTTTGACTTCGATGAGGTTAAGTTGGAGGTTAAGGAAGGCGACGTTGTAGACTTCCTCGCTTGGAGTGAATCAACTACATATGCATATACCGACTTTGCCCCCGTCATCTCATATCTTAGATATGATGTCGAATATCCGTCATACGATTCATATGATAATCTGTACAGTATTGTTGAAGAAAACAAGGCTGCCATAACCGATGGTAAAGTGAAGCTTACATCCGATTCCTTTAAAGCCTCGGCACCGTGGAGCGTCGCGTTTTCTGCACCTACCGGTGGTAATCCGTGGTATTCGAAAACAATTTATCTTAAAGACAAATTTTCTTTTGTGGGTTCGGGTTCCGCAGGCGTTAGTAAATATGCATTGACAGGTGAGTCATCAGGTGGTAATGAATGTATGTTTGTCGCTTTTGATGACGGTAAATTGGTTATCAACGGCTCATATAAAGCTAATGAATTAAACGGCTATATTACTTCATTGAAATTCACCGCACCAAAATCGGGAAATATTGAACTTTCAAGTGAGACACTCACCTGTATGAAAGATGCGCCTTATTGGGCAAATACGGATCATACAACAATCATTAATATTAAAAAGAACGACAATGTTATTAAAACAATAACAGTTACTTACAAAAAAGGTGTTTCCACGGGTTGGACCGTTGACGGAGCGGAGCAGGCAGATACAGAGCCGGTTTTCCCGAAGATTACGGATGAGGTGAAAAAAGGTGATGTTCTTACCGTTGAGATAAGCCAAAGCGGCACAAACAATAAGTCGTGTATTGCTGTAGCTCCTGTTGTTGCTTATACATCTGTAAGTGATAATGGTGAGACCGAAGAGGAAGACGCAGAAGCGAGCAAACCAAAATACGGAGCTACATATAATGCTCATGATATTTTAGGAAAGCTTTTGCAAGAAACCGAAATCGACGGCAATGAGATTGATCAGGAGAATTCGGTTTGGAGAGTGGATATTTCTTTCCCACAGTGGATGGCAACAGGATATAAAGGAATGGTCTATAAATACTTTAAAACTGTAGCAAATTTAAAGAATGTTCCGTCTTTTGCAAGATCCTCATTGGTTCAATCGGCCGGATCTTGTACAGTAGGTATCCCGACTGATTCCAATATAATTGTTATTAATCCAAAGGATGCTTGGAACTCAAAACAATCGGAAAATATAGAATTTAATATTGATTTTGTAGCACCTGCAACCGGAAAAGCGGTATTGTACGATCCCGATGAAGGTATTTGGGGTGGAATACAGGGCGATCCATATTACTCATATCTTGAAAAGGATTCTGCGGTTTCAAAGATACAGGTTCTTTTGAACGATAAGGTTATCTGGCCCGCAAGCGGCGAGTTTACACAGATAGACAATAAGAACCCCGCGGTTGATTTCCCGCGCATTGAGCTTAATCTTAAAACAGGCGACGTTTTAAGACTGCGTACTCAGCGTGTAGGCGGTTCGGGTGGCTTCGGAATGCAGTTAAACCCCACCGTAAGCTACTACGACGGCGTACCGCAGACAGGCGCTTCGTACAACGGCGAAATTATAACCTTAGTTGCTTTGATGAGCGTATCGGTGCTTGCAATTTTCACATTGGTTCTTATTCAGAACAAAAAGAGCAGAACCGATAAATAATCAGGAAAAAACAGCAGGCGGGCAAATTATAAAAGCATAATTTCGCCTGCCTGCAGGGCGCAGGGCATTTAATTTTATTTATTAAAAAGCTGAGGAACCGTTATGAAATTGCACATCTTAAACAGACTGCTGGCATTTCAGCTGGCGCTGGTTATATTTTTAACTTTTGCCGGCTGTAAAAAAAGCGGAGTTTCATCTGTTGACGGTACATCGGTTGCCGATAATTTTTCAAGTGCCGAAGAATCTGTCGCCGCTTCAGACGCGGCAGACGGTAATACCGATTCCGACCCGCTTGCAAAATATATAACCGAAAACGGTAAAATAGATACCTCTGAATTAACTCCGTACAAGGCGTCGGAGGTAGCCACTGTCAACGGCAGAAACATTTTTAAGCATAACGGCAAGCCTTATCTTTATAATGCAATGCATTTCCGTTATGACGATCTTAACACCGCCTACGGTCCGGACACTGCAAAGGAAATCCTTGACCAAGGTATGCAGAAAATTAAGGAATCGGGTATAGACACCGTTATTCTGTATATTTACTGGCGCGATATGTACGACGGTAAGAATTACAATTTCGATAATCTTAAAATGCAGTATGATACGGCGATCAGACACGATTTAAAAATTCAGATAAATTGGTTCGGGTATAATAACTGCGGTTACGGCGGTTTTATGAAATGGCAGACCGACCGCGCAAAATATCCCGCGCTGAAAATAAACAATCCCGAAATAACAAAGGAAATTCCCGATCTGTCAAAGCAAATTTTTATCGATGAGGAAACCGAGGCTATCAGGCAGCTTTGCGCATTTATAAATATATATGATAAAGACCGCCGCACGGTTGCGGTTCAGCTTGAAAACGAACCCGATAACGGCGAGGGCGGTATGGGCGACTGGCTAAGTCAGTTTTCCAATATGGTAAACCTGCTTAACAAGCTTGGCAAGGCGGTTCACGGCAGCGTTTACAGTATGATAACAAAGGTCAATCTTACAATGACCGGTTGGGACGAAATTCAGGAGGGCTTTGATTATCCTACGCGTATCAATAAGGTTATAGAACAGCCGCACCTTGATTTGGTGGGTCCCGACGTTTACGATGTCAGCACCGTTCATAATATCTCTTTTTATGAAAAGGGCACCAATATACCGGTGCATCTTGAAATAGGACCCTCGCCGTGGAGCGTTATCGGGCAAAGCGTATATCACCTTGCCAGCGGATACGGAATGGGTTATTACGGCTTGGCGGAAAGCGCGCGGACGGTTGACAGCGGGCTGTACCGCTTTGACGATATGCGATGGATAGAACGCGACGGCACCAAAATTCTCGCGGCTTCAAATTACAAGGGTCAGCTTGAGTGCAATACACGGGAATTTATTGCCATGTCGCACAGCGTTGACGCCTTAAGGGAATTATTAGCCTCGGTTCCGGTTTCGGATATGGTGGGATTTAACGTAAATATGAAAAATGTTGTAAGCGACCTGAGAAAGCTTGACGGTAAAAGGTTTACTTATGATTATAATAATCCCGCCGCAAAATACGGTGCCTGCGGACTGGTTTTAAAGGGTCCTGACGGCGCATATTACTGTTTTTCAACCCAAACGGCGGACTTTACATTCCCGTCCGCACCCGCTTCCGTAACATACGGTTATTATAAAGACGGTGTGTGGAACGAGGCGGGCTCGGCTTCGGCAAACGGCGCAAGAGTTACGCTTGAAGCCGGCAGAGCGTACCGCGCGGTACTTTGATTTTTAAGGCACAAAATATTTTATCGGATTTATTAAACAAATAGGAGTCGGCTTGATATGTTTTATAAAAAAGCTTTATCTTTCGGTTTATCGGCTTTAATAGCCGCCGCGGTATTTATGCCGATGGGACAGGTGTCCGCAGCCGAAGGCAGATCATACACAAAAGAAGAAATCGAGACGCTCTTACTTGATAAAGGTGTTACATACCAAAGCTATCTTGATAAATTCGGAAAATCCGAATATGCTTCGGATAGCATAGATATTGCGCTCTCGGATTATTCCTCGGCGTCTGCGGACAGCGGGATTGAATTTACCGATTCGTTTGAGGGCAGGAATAATGTTCTTAAATGGAAGAGCGGCAAGGGCAGCATAGGCTACGACATTAACGTTCCGCAAAGCGGACTTTATAATATATGCTTTTCGTATTATCCGCTTGAAGGGTCGGGAAATAAAATCGAGCTCGGCGTTCAGATAGACGACGGATTTCCGTATTCCGAGCTTACATCGTTTTCGCTTAACCGAACCTTTAATTCCGCTAAAGGAATCGCCAAGGATCAGGCGGGTAACGACTACAATACCGAGCAGATAGAGATTTTCAGCTGGCGCGATATGTATGCGCAAAGCGATTCGGGCGTCAGCGACGATCCCTTTTTAATTTATCTTGAGCAGGGAACGCACAGGATCATTCTTTATTCGCACAACGAGCCGTTTGTTCTTTCCTCGGTAAAATTAGCCGCCCCGCAAAAATACATCGGATATGACGAATATCTGAAAAAACACGGCGCGGTTGAAAACGGCGACTGGGGGAAATTATACGAGGCGGAAGCAACTGCCTTAAAATCAGAAAAGAATATGGTTGCTTCTACCGACCGTACAAGCACAAAAAACAGCCCTTACAGCTATACAAAAAACGTACTTAACGTTATAGGCGGAAGCACGTGGAAATATCCGGGGCAGTGGCTTGAATGGGAAATAGATGTTCCGAAGGACGGGTATTACGAGCTGTCCTTCAGGTATAAGCAATCGTATAAATCCGGCTTGAATTCTCATCGCCGTTTATTGATAGACGGCAGCGTTCCGTTCAGCGAAGCCGAAATTTTGAATTTCGGATATTCTTCAGGCTGGGAAAATTATACGGTTTCGGATAACGGCGGAGAACCGGTATTCTTTTTTCTTACAAAGGGAAAGCACACGCTTAGGCTGGAAGCCGTTGTGGGGCAGCTGGGCGCCTCTGTAAGCAGGCTGACCGATCTTGTTGCCAAGCTTAACGAGGAATACCGCAAATGCCTTATGATTACGGGCAGCGATCCCGATATTTACCGCGATTATAATTTAGACGCGGAAATCCCCGATTTAATCGATACCTTTAAAGCCATTTGCGATTCTCTGCAAAATGAATATGTAAATATAAAAAACATTCTGAACAGCGATAAGGACATCGGTGATATTATCAACGTTCTGTTATATCAGCTCCGCGATATGATAAACTCGCCGTCGACCATACCCTATCGGCTTGATTCATTCAGCTCAAACATCGGCAGTCTTTCTTCGTGGGTTCTTGAGCTTAAGGAGCAGCCGCTTATGCTGGATTATATTTATGTTTCGCAGTCTCAGGCAAAAAAGCCTGCTGTAAACGACAGCTTTTTCGGCGCGGTTCTTCGCGAGTGCAGATCCTTTATTTATTCCTTTATTGCCGATTACAGCAATATCGGCGGGGAAAGCGCGTATGAAAAAAGCATCAATGTTTGGGTGAACTCCGGACGCGATCAGGCAAACGTGCTTAACGCCATGATAAACGATATGTTTATACCCGAAACAAATATAGGCGTTTCTCTTAAAATAACAAGCGCTTCGGTTATTCAGGCATATCTTTCGGGAAATGCTCCCGATGTATCGATTATGCTCGGCCGCGGTCAGCCCGTAAATCTTGCCCTGCGCGGAGCGCTTTACGATTTAACGGAATTTTCTGATTTTTCAAAGGCGAAAGCGGAGTTTCAGAATACGGCGCTTGTTCCGTATACCTTAAACGGCGCGGTTTATGCCCTGCCGGATTCGCAAAAGTTTTATATGATGTTTTGCCGCAAGGATATTTTGCGCGAGCTTGGTATAGAAATTCCGAAAACATGGGACGATTTTTGGAAGGCGACCCGAATAATACAAACCAATAATATGGACGTCGGCTTGCCTTACACCTCTGTCGACGCTTCGGGTGCCGTCGACAGCGGAATGGGGTCCAGAAATATTTTTTCTGCCCTGCTTTTGCAGATGGGCGGTAAATTTTATAACGACGATCTCTCGCAGACGGCTCTCGGAACCGGCGAGGCTCTTGAAGCGTTTGAAACATGGACGAATATTTATACCAAAAAGAGCTGTCCTTTAACCTATAACTTTTATAACCGTTTCAGGTCGGGCAGTATGCCGTTGGCTTTAGCTGTTTATACAGACTACAACCAAATCGCCGCAGCCGCGCCCGAAATATCGGGATTGTGGGAAATGGTTTCCATACCGGGAACGGTACAGGAAGACGGCAGCATAAGCATAGCGCAGGGCGGAGCAGGCACAGCGGCTGTTATTCTTGCTTCAACAAACAGCCCGAACGAGGCATGGACCTTCCTTAAATGGTGGACGGGAACCGAAGCGCAGTCAAGGTTTTCTTCGGATATTGAGGCGGTGCTCGGTGTTGCGGGGCGTTACGCTACCGCTAACGTTAAGGCAATGAGGAGCCTTTCGTGGACTAACGACGAATATGAAAGGCTTATGTATTCATGGAGTCAGGTTGAGGAAATTCCCGAAGCTCCGGGCGGTTACTATTTAACAAGGGATCTTGATAACGCATTCCGCGATGTTGTATACAACTCAAGAAACGCGCGCGAATCGCTGCTGAGCTGGAAGCTGAGCGTGGATTCCGAAATTTCGAGAAAGAGGGAGGAGTTCGGTCTTGATTAAGCCTAAAAGCAAAGCGAAAATTTCATACCGTCAGGATATAGCCAAAAACTGGCGGGTATATCTGATGTCTCTTCCTTATCTTTTGTTTTTCTTCTTTTTTGTGGTATTGCCGATAATTGCCTCCGTTTTTTTAAGCTTTACATATTATAATCTGTCTCTTATAC
>ENA-OZDC01000249-OZDC01000249.1-human-gut-metagenome-genome-assembly--contig:-NODE-249-length-32349-cov-12.484827_pt1 | contig 32349 bp, 27 predicted proteins | sample MGYA00244082_ERZ653570 | MGnify/ENA primary metagenome ERZ653570 (study PRJEB26926, sample SAMN06164919) | human gut metagenome | biome: ENVO:00009003; feature: ENVO:2100002; material: ENVO:00002003... | reverse complement strand
ATAAGAGACAGGTACAGATATTATAATATTGAAATAAAAAACAGTTGATAAATCCGTTTCTGTTCTGTCTTTCTTCTGAACCAAAGCATCAGAAAAGCCACTGTCTATAAAAGTTTGCGATATCTGAAGAAAAACAGCAAGCATCCCAATCATCCCATAATCAGAAGGCAAAAGAAGGCGTGCCATCAAAATATTTATGATAAACTGCACTCCCTGCAAAGAGAAACGCTCGATAGCACTCCATAAAACTCCGGAAACAGTTTTACTTTTTAGGCTCTCCGACATAATAAATCAAATCCAATATATTCTTCCCTATAGAAATACTCCATAATACCTATATACTTTCCCTTTCTCAGCAGTCTAATTCTTTCAATCTTGACAACAGCTTATTATTATCCGCTTCATTGCGAATCGCTATTCGGATGTAATTACCGTTATTAAACGCTTGTTTGGTAGAACAATCTTTTATTAGAATATTTGAACTATACAATAATAAACGAGTCAACGCTGTCGATGAATACTTTGCAATAACCTCACACAAAAAATAATTAGCCTGAGAAGGAATTACCCGAAGAAACGATATAGATGAAAGTTCTTTATAGAAACGAGTGCGCTCAGACTGGAAACGTTCGCAAGCTTTTCTATAATCCGACTCGTATTTGCCATAAATCTGCATATAGAACTCTGCAAAAGAATTGATATTCCAAATAGAGACTTCTTTTCTTATTCTGTCTATAACTTGGCGATTGGAAGATGCCAATATTCCCAAACGCAAGCCTGGTACGCCATAAGACTTGGAAATACTCTTCAAAACTATCAAATGCGGATAACTGTCTAAGATACTGTCAAGCAATAAAGAACTATCCAATCCTCCTTCTGCAAAATCAACAAAAGACTCGTCTACAATCAAAGTAATACCTTTATACCCTGCCCAATCTGCCAATTTCAATACATCATCACGTGAAATAAAGTTGCCGGAAGGGTTGTCCGGATTTATCAGCAATAATGCAGATAGGGACTTATCGGAAAAATAGTTCTGTAAGTCGGAAACAGAATAAGAGAAAGCTGTATTGTCGGGCACATATGAAATAATATGCTGGTTGGGATACCGATTGGGATATTCTTCAAAAGTAGGATATATCACGCCCAAATTCCCTTCCAAAAATTCCATCAACACTTTTATCAACTCAGCAGCTCCGTTGCCTACACATACATAATCCCTGTTTAAATTGAAATATTTGCTTATCAGCAAATTATTAACCGACATACCTGAAGGGTATTCGGTGAGTAAGGTCGCAAAATTAGATTTCATCTCTTCTACCATCCGTTGAGGTGGAAAATAAGGATTGACCAAATAGCAGAAATCCAATAAAGTAGGAAAACGCCAATAACCTCCATAGCGCTTTTGATAAAGCGATAGACCCTCCTCTGCAAAAAGAGTCTCTGCTATATCCAAATCCTGCACATCATCTATTTCATACCACTTTTCTCCTTGTAATGGAAGAGCTTTCAAATCGCATTTGTCAAGTAGAGTTATGACACGCAACACTTGTTCATAATATTCATTATTACCCAATGCTGTAATGTATGCTTCCAAAAACGGAATATAATTGCTGGCAATAAATTTCTTATCAAACTTATAAATATTTACTGTCTTATAATAATAAGCTATATCATTATAATTAAAAGCTTTCTTTGGTACAAAATTTACAATATTATCATCCTCATCCAAACGCACCATTGTCCCGTCCATCCAAGTTTCATATTTGGCTACTAATGCTAAATTCGGATAAGAATTATCTACAATTTTATGAAAAAGAGCATCATCGAATATCAAATCTGATTCTATCAACAAAGTATCGTCTTCTACAAAATACTCTTTCGCCAAATATAATGAATAGATATTATTGGTTTTGTTATATACAGTATTATATACATACTGAATATGCAAATCAGGATAACGGTTTCCAATATATTCGCGTAATTTATCACCTTTATATCCTACCACTATCACTACACGAGATAACTGTAATGATGAAAGCTGAATTAAGAGTCTATCAATCAGGGTTACGCCATTTACCTTAATCATACATTTTGTATTATCTTTAGTAAGAGCCCCCAAACGCTTGCCCATTCCGGCAGCTAAAATAATTGCTTGCATATTTTTTATATAAGTATAATCTTAGATTGTCTTTGCTGTAAAAGATTTGCGCTTATGGCACCAATAGTGACATAAAACGAAACTTACAAACCAATGTCGTTTAACAATAAAATTGAAATAAAAAAACTGATGAAATAAAAAACAAGGACTGTCTTGGCATCTTATTAATGCTTCCGATAGTCCGAAAGGATTCAAATACAAATACAAAGCCGCTATCAATGCTTCATCATCGTAGCATAAATTGTCACAATATAAACTGTTGTTTTTGAAAAGCGATAGACAATGCGATATTTAGGATGAACCAAAATGCTGTAATACTTCGTCTTTACCGTACTGCGTCTCTTCTCCAAAATCCCTATACGGGGAGAATGAGACAGGAGCATAACCGTTCTTCTGACATCTTCAGAGAAATTCATGGCAGCTTTAGCACCCATATTGCAAGAATACCACGTAGCAATTCTGTCAAACTGACTCTGAGAATGCTTGTGCCACTTTACTTTCAAATTCTCCATTTCGCAAACATGGCAGCTACTTCTTCGTCGGTAGCAAAGCCGCTTGCTTCAGACAATCTGATTTCTTCATCCAACTCTTCTTCGGTGAAACGGCAGGGCATTTCGTCCTCGCTCAGCAATTCCAAGCAACGCTGCAGTTTCTCTTCATCAACAGTAGTGTCAAGAGATTCTATAATCCTATTCTTCAATCCTTGAAGATTAGGAGTGTTATATGCTACCAACGGTTCCGACGCCTCTGTTCTCATGATGTATCTCTATTCTAACGTGTTAACGCAAAGAACGGGATTTTATTCGTAACAAACAAATCTTTTACTTCCTATCTCTCAAATAATCCCACCACAGATTCAATCCTACCCAAATCACAATATCAGCAATCAGCAGCACCGTATTGTTTATGTAAGGAACCAGCAGGATATTGGCCGCACTGAAAGCGCAGGACATGGAGAGCAGGCTCAGCATCGCCCTTCGCGGCGACAGCCCTATCGCCAGCAGTTTATGATGGATATGGTTCTTGTCCGGCTCGAAAGGACTGTGTCCCTCGCGGATGCGGACCAGGACGACACGCACCACATCGAACGCCGGAATAATCATGGTGCTGAAAGCTATGAGAAAGGCGCCTTCGGTGTAAGGCATGATATCCGTGTTGTGCTGGCTGTACTTTATGGCAAGGAAACTGAGGGTATAGCCCAAGGTAAGGCTTCCCGTATCGCCCATGAAAATCTTGCGGGCACGCTCCACACTGCCGAACACGTTGTAATAGAAGAACGGCACAAGCACGCCGAAAGTACCGGCCGAAAGCATGGCATAACTCCACAGGCCCTTGCTGATGAACAGGAAGGTGAAAACCAGCAATGCCACACTGCTCAAGCCTGAGGCAAGACCGTCGATGCCGTCTATCAGGTTGATGGCGTTGGTGATGAAGACCACCGTAAGCACAGTGAAAGGTATGCCGACATAAGCCGAAAGCTCGTGTATGCCGAACAGGCCGTACAAATCGTTTATCCAAAGTCCCGACAAGGGGAAAAGGCAGGCACAGAAGATTTGGATGGCGAACTTCTGGCGGTAGCGCACACCGACAAGGTCGTCGGCAATGCCCGTCAGGTAGAGCAGCGTCATGCCGCAGGCAAACAGCAAAAGCTCCGGAAGCAGATAGCTGGCATAGAGCGTGGAAATGCTGTCGCCGTCCAGCAGGCGGAAAGCATAGACAAGGCAGAAAGCAAACAGGGTGGTGGGGAAAAATGATACGCCCCCCAACCGCGGGATAGCTCTCTTATGTATCTTACGGTCATCCGGTATGTCAAAAAGTTTTTTGCGCAGGGATATCAATAGGATACGCGGTATCAGGATACGGGCAATAACAGCCGATATCAGAAAGGTAAGAATAATAAAAATGAAGTTCACGACAATAACTGTTGTTTAGTAATTAGCGGTTGATAGCTGAAAACATAAACGCTTACTGACAGAGAGAGAAAAAATAGTCCGGCAGAATCAATCTATAATCTCGAAAGGGTATTGATTCTCTTCCATATTCTTTAACTCGCCGATGATTTCCTTCTGCTCCGGCGTCAAAGAAGCCATATCCCAGGTATTGATAATGGAATGGGCCTCAGCGGCAAGCTTTTCTTCGTATACCTCGCCGTAGCAGCAGGTTAGAAGACGCACTTTCAGAAGCGAATCCGGAAGCTTGTCGAGAACATTCAGGCAACGGTCGAGCAGGCGCTGGATATACTGCTGCTTGCGGCCATTGTCGTAGAATGTGGCATTCAGGGCTACGAGAATGGAGAGGCAAAGTTCGGCTTCCTCTTCCGGCGTGTTGCCTTCCAAGGTGTTGTACAAATCAAGCGCTTGCTCGTAAACTTCGCGATTCAGACGGGCAAAGTGATCGCTGTAAATGGGACTGCCGTCCATGCCCAGATTCAAAAGCTCATGGGCACGGACGTACAAAGATGAAACGTGTTCGTTCATTTTTATACAGATAAATAAATTATTGAATTACAAGTGTTTCAGATTACACCTATCGGTTCTATAAGCGAAGAGTGAATAAATGTAGTGGCTACTGCCATGACGCCTTCTATGTTTACCACCACACGGCGGTCGTGGCGCAGACGGACAAATTCGCCCACGGCTCCTTCGAAAACTCCGCCCGTGATGCGTACTTTGGTTCCTTTCACCAGTTTCAGTTCTTCCGGCTCCACGTAGATGACGGCCTCGTCGTACGTGCCTGCAACCAGTATGAAGCTGCGCATCTGCGCATCCGGAATAATAACCGGCTGATGGGTCTCACGGTTCATGATATAGCGTACCGGTATGTTCAGAACCGGATTGTTTTTTATTTCATCGATACGGGAACGGGTGGAACGGAGAAATACCAGGTTGTGTATGGCGGGAACGAGCTTGCGGACGCGGCGTTCGTTCCTTATGACATACTCGTAGCGCATGGGGATGAAATTCTCTATATTTTCCTTGTCAAGATAGTCCTTCAAGGACAATTCGCGGCTGTATGTTACGCGGACGGCATACCAGTGCAACTGGCAATCCTTGTGGGACTGACACACAGGGGCGTGCTGCAATTCTGCTTGATTATTGTCTGACGGACCGGGCATTACAAAATACGGATTGTAAGAGTTTGAGGAAAATACCACCTTGTGAAAAGGACGTTCTTTGGGGACACCGGTTCAAGAGCACTCTTTCCGGTCAATTCATGTAATGCAATTATAGTCAATAGTTTAGTCTGCATCCATATTATCCCAAAGCTCCCCACTATCACAGAAAGAGAACGTTGAAACAGTTATGTGATCAATAAGCCTTCGGGAAGCCGCAAACGGATGAAACAGATACATTTCCGGACATTCCCGATTAATGAATGCAAAGATATGGCAGTTTTTTGTATTGGCAAAACATTTGGTGGAAATTCTTCGGTTTACCGCCTGCCTTCAAGCATGCCTTTCAGTTCAAGGCAAAGCCGCTGTTTCACTTCATCTGCCGGCACTTCCCGTCCCAGCTCCTTTTGAAGCGAAGTCACCCCTTTGTCTATGAACCCGCATGGGTGGATATAGCTGAAATAGCGTAAATCCGTATTGACATTGAGCGCCAGGCCATGCATCGTAACATAATGGCTGCTGCGCACACCGATAGCGCAGATTTTACGGGCACGCGGCGAATCTCCGTCCAGCCATACGCCGGTGGCTTTCTCCACACGTCCGGCGGTTATCCCGTAGGAAGCGCATACGCGGATTACGGCTTCTTCCAGCAGATGCACATATTCTTTCAATCCCAGAGAGAACTCCTCCAGGTTCAGGATAGGATAGCACACAAGCTGCCCCGGCCCGTGATAAGTGATGTCGCCGCCCCGGTCTATGTGATAGAGCGAAGCGCCTATGGCACGCAACTGTTCTTCGCCCAGCAGCATATTGGTTTCCTTACCGCTGCGTCCCAATGTATATACATGCGGATGCTCGCAGAGTACGATACGGTTCACATACTCCTCTCCTGCCTGCTTGGCATGCACAAGCGCATCGAAACACGCCGTCTGCCTGTCCCACGCCTCGGCGTAGGGAACGGTTTTCCAATCAGATATTTCCAGTTTCATAAGACAAACATACTATTTTACCGCCCAACCGCACATGGTATGATTGGAGCACATGCCCGGAGCTTCATCCGGTCTATGCAAAGATACGAAATCCCGGAATTATACAAGCATCCCGGACGCAGGCTTTTTTCATAATCTGACCATCGTCAAGGCACGAAGATTATTTTTCGGACGAAAGCATGCATTACCTCCCCGTATTTTATAATTTTGTACCACATTATATATAATATACATTGAAGAGCATGAAGAAAATCGTTGTAGCACCGGACTCGTTCAAAGGCTCCCTGACTTCGGCCGAAGTGGCCGATGCCGTGGAAAGAGGAATCAAGGATGTTTTCCCGCAGTGCAATGTCGTCAAAGCCGGTGTGGCGGACGGTGGCGAGGGAACCGTAGAGGCCATTGTCAAAGCGGTGGGAGGAGCTATGTACGCAGCCTCCGTTACAGACCCCTTGGGCAGACCGGTAAAGGCAACCTACGGCATTGTAAGGTCAGGCGGCGTGAAAACCGCCGTTATGGAAATGTCTGCCGCCAGCGGACTGCCGCTCCTGCTTCCCGACGAACTGAACCCGTGGATTACTTCTACGTACGGAACCGGCGAGATGATTTCTGACGCGCTGAACAGGGGATGCCGCAAATTCCTGGTCGGAATAGGCGGCAGCGCCACCAACGATGCAGGCACAGGCATGCTCTCCGCATTGGGAGTGAGATTTCTCGACAGCAGCGGACAAAGGCTGAAAGGCTGCGGCAAGGATTTGGAATCCATTGCCCGGATAGACATGTCGTCTCTGATACCCGCAGCACGGGAGTCCGAATTTATCGTAGCTTGCGATGTCAACACCCCCTTTTGCGGACCGGACGGAGCTGCCCGTGTCTTTGCTCCCCAAAAAGGAGCGAACCATCAAACCACGGAAGCCCTGGACCGCGGCATGCGTTCCTTTGCCCAGGTGATAGCCGGACAGTTCCAGACCGACATAGTACCCCTGAGCGGAGCCGGTGCAGCCGGCGGATTAGGCGGCGCTTTCAAAGCCTTTTTAAATGCCAGGCTGACCGCAGGGATTGAAATGGTACTCGACGCCATTGCATTCGACTCGCTTCTCGAAGGAGCGTCCCTCGTCATCACGGGCGAGGGACGGATAGATGCCCAGACAGCAGCAGGAAAGACAGCCGCAGGAGTGCTGAGGCATGCCGCACGGAAAGGAATCCCCGTCATCGCCATAGGCGGGTCTGTAGCGATGTGCCGGGAGCTTAAGGAGATGGGATTTATCGGCATATACTCCATCATAAACGCTCCGGTGAGCCTTGAACAAGCCATGCGGCAGGATTGGGCCACTGCCCGCATCCGATGCACGGTAGAGCAAATCCTGACCACCATGAAACATTGCACCGGGACATTGTTGTTTCAAAAAGGCGGAGATTGAAAAATAAAAGTGTAACTTTGCACAGACCAAAAACGACAACGCTTATGGAATTTCCACACGTCGACCTCCCTGTAGACCTGATTGCATGGACAGATGTCACGGAAGACATCCTGAACATCTACAAGCAATCGTGCCGGCTGAAGGCATGTATCTTCGCCTTGTGCACCGAAGGTTCCATCACGGTATCCATCAATCTTATAGATACCGAAATCAGGCAAGGCGACTTCATCATACTGCTTCCGGGCACCATCATCCAGTTTCACGGGCAGAAGGAGAAAGTGCGCATCTGCTTTGCCGGATTTTCCGAACATTGCCTCAACGGAGTCAACATCATCCAGTCCACCATGAGCTCGTACTCCAAGATTATAGAAGCTCCCGTGATACCGCTCAACGAAACCCTCGCTTCCTATTTCCGGGATTACTTCGCATTGCTTGCCCGCATATCCACCGGGCCGTACATGCCCAAGACGCGAATGGCGCAGAACGTGCTGGACACCCTGCTTTATGGTGTCAACGAGCTATACAGCAACCGTCCCGACTCCCAAAACAGGATTAAAAGCCGGAAAGAGGAAATCTGCCGTGAGTTCATACAACTGGTCATCGAGAACTACACCACCGAACGCCGCGCGCAGTTCTATGCCGCGAAGCTGGGCATATCGCTGCAACACCTCAGCACCACCATCAAGCAGGTGACCGGGAAGAATGTGCTGGACCTCATTGCGCATGTCGTCATCATCGACATAAAAGCCAAGCTGAAATCCACGGACATGACCATCCAGGAGATAGCCTATTCGCTGAACTTCCCCAGCGCCTCGTTCTTCGGCAAGTATTTCAAGCGGCACTTGGGAATGAGTCCGCTGGAATACAGAAACAGCTAACCCCTACCCCCTCACCGGCATGATGCAGGAGAGCGCTATGACCGTTACAGCCAGTATGGGCGTCAACAGTATTCCGTACACCGGATAGAGAATGCCCGCAGCTACCAGCACGCCTGCCAGATGAAAGGCCGTTGTCCGGAAAAAGTTACGGCGCATCAGCCGGAGCGTATAGCGGGACAGGCCGAAGAGCCGGGGGAGCGACTGCAAATCGGCGGATTTCATCACTATCATAGCCTTGTCCGTCAGCCCATCACCGGCACTTGCACCCGCGGCAATACTTACATCGGCGGCAGCCAGCGCCTGTGCGTCGTTGACGCCGTCGCCCACCATAACCACCTTCTTCCCCTGCAAGCGGAGTTCGCAGATAAAGGCCTCCTTATCCTCCGGCTGGGCGTCGGACATATAACGGATGATACCCAGCTTCCCCGCTATGGCCGAAGCGGTACGCTCACCGTCGCCCGTCAGCATACAGATGTCCAGCCCCTGCCCCCTCAGCTCTTTGACTACACCGGAAGCGGTCGCTTTCAGCCTGTCCTTGACGGCTATTATGGCAAGCAACTCATCCTCACGCCCGAAGTAAACGATGCTGTTTCCCTCCGATTCATACTCCACCAGCATATCTCCCAGCACATCGGAAAGATAAGCCCGATAATCTTTCAGCAGTTTATGGCTGCCCACCCAATATTCCGTACCGTTGCAGAGGGATTTCACCCCCTTGCCTTTCAGCACCCCGCAGCCGTCCAGCGGTGCGGGAGTTATGCGTTCTTCGCGCAGGGCGGCGGTAATGGCTGCTGCCAGCGGGTCGGGCGAGTTCATTTCCGTGGCCAGCAATATCCGCTTGAAATCCTCTTCCTGATACTGCGCCCACAGCCAGGCGGTGACCGTAGGCTGCCCCTCGGTCAGCGTGCCGGTCTTGTCAAAGACCACTACATCGGCCTTGTCCAGCCGCTCCAGCGCCAGGGAGTCCTTTATCCGGATGTGCATATCGGCAGCCCTGCCTATGCCGCGCGTCAGGGCAAGCGGAGCGACCAGCCCCAGCGCACACGGGCAGGCGACGATAAAAACGGAAACGACCGCATAGAACGCATGCGGCACAGCGGTCATGCCGCCCCAGAATATCCAGATAAAAAACACGGCAACCGCCGTTCCCGCCAGGACGGGAAAGAAAATCCGGGCTATGCGGTCTGCACCGTGTCGCTCTTCGGGCAGGAAGCGGAACACCTTGCCGGTGAGCCCCACCGCTACAACCAGCACCGCCACTTCGTAGTAGACATACGGGTGAAGCCCCACCCTGAGCCAATAGTCCGGAAAGAACGTGTTGAACAGACTGAAAAGGAAAGCAACGGAAGCGCCGAAGGCAATCAGCGTATCCAGCCCGATGCGCCTCGCACAAAGCTGCTTCCGGGCGGCCGCATAGAAAGCGTTTCCCGGAAACAGCAGCACAAGGGCAGCCAGCAACATCTGTATTTCGTTGACATAGGGCACCTCACCGCCAAAGACGGAAAGCAGCGACAGCAATACGGCAAGCACCCACGCAGCGGCGGCCTTCATCTTCAGGCAGCGGTACCGGCTGTTCCGCTCTTCCATCTCACGTTGTTCCATACTACCGGCATGTTCCGCGCCGTGCAGTTTCTGCGCAGAACATACGTTCTTCAATATATTGTTCATTCTATATAAACTTTAGGGGGTTGTTACTCTGAACTTAGTAAACAACCGGAACGGAGCGTTTGTTCAATTCCCCCTTCCCGTCCTGCCTGCACGCAAGCTGTGGCGCGCATTGCGGAACGGGAATATCCGTCTTGTGAGACGCACGGGCGGGGATTGCCGGAGATAGGAAGTTTTAACCGCCTGCCGGGATTATTTTTTTCCTTTTTATGCGTGGAGTTCACTAATAAGTTCTATATTTGTCGATAAAGTTTCCTGAATGAAATGTTGTTTTATAAACGAAATCCAATATGAAAAAACAAACTGTCAGCCTACTTGTCCTTCTGCTTGCGGCAAGCGGCTTTTTCTTTTCCTGTGGTAACACCATGAACAAAAACGCCGGAGCGCTGGAGTTCGACAGCATACAAGTGAACGAAACCGCCCATCTCTTCGGTGATACCGCCAAGCCGGCATGCAACCTTATCATTAACCTTGCGTACGCTTCCCAATCTTCGGACGAGAAGATGAAGGACAGTCTGAACACCTATTTCCTCTCCGCCTGCTTCGGCGAGAAGTACATGGGCATGACTCCCGAAGAAGCCGTAAAGAAGTACACCGAAAAGTACGTGGGCGACTACCGCAAAGACCTGGAACCGATGTACCGCAAAGACGAGCAGGACAAGGAGAATGCCGGAGAGATAGGGGCATGGTACTCCTACTATAAAGGCATCGAAAGCCATGTGCAACTGTACACCGGGCATCTGCTCGTTTACCGCATCGACTACAACGAATACACCGGCGGCGCACACGGCATCTATATGTCCACCTTCCTCAACCTCGACCTGCGCACACTCGCTCCCATCCGCCTGGACGACCTGTTTGCCGGCGACTACAAGGAACAGCTCACCGACCTCCTTTGGAACCAGCTTATGGTGGACAACAAAGTAGCCACCCGCCAGGAACTGGAAGATATGGGATACGTCACCACCGGCGACCTCACGCCGACCGAGAACTTCTACCTGGGCAAGGACGGCATCACTTTCTATTACAATGTCTACGACATCGCCCCCTACGTAATGGGCCCCGTAAAGATAACACTACCGTACGAAATGATGCAGCACCTGCTGAGCGACGAAACAATGGCGCTGAACGACGTGCGCAACCCATAACCCATAACTTTTATAACTCATAACACAACAATGGAACTTATCCTGAAATACTTTCCCGACCTGACAGAGGAGCAGAAAAGGCAGTTCGCCGCCCTCTACGACCTCTATACGGACTGGAACTCCAAAATAAACGTCATCTCGCGTAAAGACATTGAAAACCTGTACGAGCACCACGTGCTCCACTCCCTGGGCATAGCCAAGGTAATCCGCTTCAAGCCGGGTACGAAAGTCATGGACTTAGGCACGGGGGGCGGCTTTCCGGGCATCCCGCTGGCGATACTCTTTCCCGAAGTGCAGTTTCACCTGGTGGACAGCATCGGCAAGAAAGTGCGCGTGGCCACCGAGATAGCCGGCAGCATCGGACTGAAAAACGTAACCACCCGCCATGCACGCGCCGAAGAGGAGAAACAACTGTTCGACTTCGTGGTGAGCCGTGCCGTAATGCCCCTTACCGACTTGCTGAAAATAATCCGCAAGAATATCTCGCCCAAACAGCAGAACGCACTGCCCAACGGACTCATCTGCCTCAAAGGCGGAGAGCTGGAGAGAGAGACGATGCCCGTGAAGAACAAAACCACGATGTGGAACCTCAAGGAATTCTTCGGGGAAGAGTTCTTCGAGACCAAAAAGGTGGTGTACGTGGCAAACTGAACGAGCACTCCGGAAAGCCAATGTAGTACTTTAGAAAGCTGAAGTGGCACTCTGGAGAGCTAATGTAGCACTTTAGAAAATTAATGTAGCACTTTAGAAACCGTAACAAACAACCTATCGAATTAAACGCCTATATATACGCCATGAAGATAAAGAGATTTGAATTTAACATGTTCCCGGAAAACTGCTACGTGCTGTGGGACGAAACCCTGGAAGCCGTAGTTATCGATCCCGGCTGTTTCTACGAAGAAGAGAAACAGGCTTTAAAGAACTTTATCATCAGCAACGGGCTGCAAGTGAAGCACCTGCTGAACACGCATCTGCACCTGGACCACATTTTCGGCAACCCCTTCATGCTGAAAGAATTCGGACTGAAAGCGGAAGCCAACCAGGCGGATGAGTTCTGGATTGACGAAGCACCCAAGCAAAGCCGCATGTTCGGTTTTCAGTTGCCGGAACCGCCCGTACCGCTGGGCACTTACCTGCACGACGGCGACATCATCACCTTCGGCCATACGGAGCTGGAAGCCATCCACGTGCCGGGACACTCGCCGGGCAGCCTGGTGTACTACTGCGCGGCAGAGCATTGCATGTTCTCCGGCGACGTACTGTTCCAGGGCAGCATCGGCCGTGCCGACCTTGCCGGCGGCAATTTCGACGAACTGATAGAACATATATGCAGCCGCCTGTTCATACTGCCCAGCGAAACGGTTGTCTATCCGGGGCACGGAGCCCCCACAACCATCGGCACCGAAAAGGCGGAGAACCCGTTCTTCAGGTAAGCCTCCCCCCGTTCTCCAGATAAAAAAGCCCGCCGCAGAAAGCGCAGGACACCGGCCCTTCCGTAGCAGACGCAAGTACCGGCCCGCCCCCTGCGGCGAAAAACAATAAACTTCTAAATCATTACCGTTATGAAAAACGACCTATTGGCTAACCGCCACATCGGCATCAGCAAAAAGGACGAAGAGCAGATGCTCCGCAAAATCGGAGTGAGCAGCCTGGACGAGCTGATTGATAAAACCATCCCCGCGAATATCCGCCTCAAAGAACCGCTGGCACTGCCCGAAGCCATGACCGAATACGAGTTCGGACAGCACATCGCGGCGCTGGCAGCCAAAAACAAACTCTACACCACTTACATCGGCATGGGGTGGTACAACACCGTGACGCCTGCCGTAATCCAGCGCAACGTGTTCGAGAACCCCGTCTGGTACACCTCCTATACGCCCTACCAGACCGAAGTGTCGCAAGGACGCCTGGAAGCCCTCTTGAACTTCCAGACCGCCGTATGCGACCTCACCGGCATGCCCCTTGCCAACTGCTCCCTGCTGGACGAGGCAACCGCCGCCGCCGAAGCCGTGACGATGATGTACGCCCTGCGCCCGCGCGATATGCAGAAGTCGGGAGCCAACGTGGTGTTCGTGGACGAAAGCGTATTCCCGCAGACACTTGCCGTTGTCACCACCCGCGCCATCCCGCAGGGCATCCAAATACGCACGGGCAAGTACGACGAAACGGAACTCACGCCCGACACCTTTGCCTGCATTGTGCAGTATCCGAATGCCGGCGGAAACATAGAAGACTACCGCGCATTCGTGGAGAAAGCGCACGCCGCAGGCTGCAAAGTGGCGGTTGCCGCCGATATACTGAGTCTCGCCCTGCTCACCCCGCCGGGAGAATGGGGAGCGGACATCGTATTCGGAACCACCCAGCGGCTGGGTACGCCGATGTTCTACGGCGGCCCGTCGGCAGCTTATTTCGCCACACGCGACGAGTACAAGCGCAACATACCGGGACGCATCATCGGCTGGTCCAAAGACAAATACGGAAAACTGTGCTACCGCATGGCGCTGCAAACCCGCGAACAGCACATCAAACGCGAGAAGGCCACTTCCAACATCTGTACCGCACAGGCATTGCTGGCCACGATGGCAGGCTTCTATGCCGTATACCACGGGCCGGAAGGCATCCGCACCATTGCCGGACGCATCCACAGCATCGCCGCATTCCTGGAACAGGAAATCAATAAATTAGGATACAGGCAGATGAACGCCCAATACTTCGACACGCTCCGCTTCGCCCTGCCCGACAATGTATCGGCACAGCAAGTGCGCACCGTTGCCCTGAGCAAGGAGGTGAACCTGCGCTACTTCAAGAACGGCGACGTGGGCATGAGCATTGACGAAACCACCGACCTCGCCGCAGTAAACGTACTGCTCTCCATTTTCGGCATCGCCGCCGGAAAGGACTATACCAAAGCCGCCGACATCCCCGAAAGCTGCACCATTGCGGAAGCGTTCCGCCGTCAGAGCGCGTACCTGACGCACGAGGTGTTCAACAAATACCACACGGAGACGGAGATGATGCGCTACATCAAGCGGCTGGACCGCAAGGACATCTCACTGGCGCACTCCATGATTTCGCTCGGCTCGTGCACCATGAAGCTGAACGCCGCCGCGGAGATGCTGCCCCTCAGCCGTCCGGAATTCATGGGCATGCACCCGCTCGTTCCCGAAGACCAGGCGGAAGGCTACCGCGAGCTTATACACAACCTCAGCGAGGAACTGAAAGTGATAACCGGATTTGCCGGCGTAAGCCTGCAACCCAATTCCGGCGCTGCCGGAGAGTATGCGGGGCTGCGCGTAATCCGCGCCTATCAGGAGAGCATCGGGCAGGGACACCGCAACAAGGTGCTGATACCCGCTTCGGCGCACGGCACCAATCCGGCTTCCGCCGTCCAGGCCGGTTTCACCACCGTTACCTGCGCCTGCGACGAACAGGGCAACGTTGACATGGCCGACCTCCGCGCCAAAGCCGAAGAGAACAAGGACAGCCTTGCCGCGCTGATGATTACCTACCCCTCCACCCACGGCATCTTTGAAACGGAAATCGTGGAAATCTGCCAGATTATCCATGCCTGCGGCGCGCAGGTGTATATGGACGGCGCCAACATGAATGCCCAAGTGGGGCTGACCAACCCCGGATTTATCGGCGCCGATGTATGTCACCTGAACCTGCACAAGACATTCGCGTCTCCTCACGGTGGCGGCGGACCGGGCGTAGGCCCTATCTGCGTGGCAGAGCATCTGGTTCCGTTCCTGCCGGGGCACGGACTGTTCGGCAATGCCGCCAATGAAGTAGCGGCAGCACCCTTCGGCAGCGCGGGCATCCTGCCCATCACCTACGGCTACATCCGCATGATGGGTGCGGAAGGGCTGGCACGCGCCACCCAAACGGCCATCCTGAACGCCAACTACCTGGCTGCATGCTTCAAGGATACCTACGGCATCGTTTATCGCGGGGCGAACGGCTTTGTCGGCCACGAAATGATACTGGAGTGCCGCAAGGTGCACGAGGAAACGGGCATCAGCGAAAACGACATCGCCAAGCGACTGATGGACTACGGCTATCATGCGCCTACCCTCTCCTTCCCCGTTCACGGCACGCTGATGATAGAGCCCACGGAGAGCGAAAGCCTTGCCGAACTGGATAACTTCGTACACGTAATGCTCGCCATCTGGCAGGAGATTCAGGAAGTGAAGAACGGCGAAGCGGACAAGACCGACAATGTGCTGGTAAATGCCCCGCATCCCGAATACGAAGTGGTGGCCGATACATGGGAGCACAGCTATACCCGGCAGAAAGCCGCCTATCCGATAGAAAGCGTACGCGACAACAAGTTCTGGGTGAACGTGGCACGGGTGGACAATACGTTGGGCGACCGCAAACTGCTGCCTACGTGCTACGGGTGCTTCGAATAGGGTGGTGAAATATACCCGATGATTTCATTAGGCACGGATTACACGGATTTCACGGATTTACTTGATTTTTTCTATTTCTGTTTCTGCGAAATCTGTGTAATCCGTGTAATCTGTGTAATCTGCGAAATCCGTGTAATCCGTGCCTGAAAAAAATACATACCATTTGTTTCTTTGTTTATATATCCCCCTGCTTTTATGCCACAAATAAGTCTATGAGTACCACTCACAAAAGAAAAAGGAACGGTCTCTTCTACAGCAGAGGCGAAGAAACGGTCAACAGCCTGTCTCACGGCATAGGCATCTCGATGGCGGTCATTATCGGGGGATTCTTCCTGATGAAATGCTACCGGGCACAAGACCCGTGGGCGATACTCGGCATGTGGCTCTACCTGTTCGGTATGGGCGGCTCCTACCTGTCCTCCACCCTTTACCACTCCTTGAAGCACCATAACCCGTGGAAACGGCGGTTGCGCCATTGGGATCACGCGGCTATCTACTGGCACATTGCCGGAAGTTTCTCTCCCGTTACGCTGATTGCCTTGCGCGATGAAGGGCTATGGGGCTGGGGACTGTTCTGCTTTGTCTGGTTGTGCGCCATTGCGGGCACTATCATCAGCTTCCGCAAAATGGAAGAACACAGCTATGTGGAAACGGTGTGCTACATCCTTATGGGGCTGTCCGTGCTGGTGGTGTTCAAACAGCTTTTTGCCGTTGCGCCCGTATCCTGCTATTGGATTATCGCCGAAGGGGTATGCTATATAGGCGGTGCGGCGTTGTATTCCATACGCAGCGTGCGCTATATGCACTCGGCTTTTCATTTCTTCGTACTGGCGGGGTCGGGCTGCCACCTTGTTGCCGTATGGTACATTCTGGCGGGGATATAAACAGGCTCTCCGCCTATACATGATACATGCACCGTCAGCGGATTACGGTTACCGTGCCTGCCGCCAGCTTCTTTTCTTTCACGGGAGCGTCCGCAGGGGCATAGCCCAAGGCGGCACAGCCGTACACACGGTGATTTTCGGGGATGCCGAGGCGGGTGAGGAAAGCACGCACGTCGGGGTCGTCGCAGGTCTGCCCCAATTGGTTAATCCAGCAAGAGCCGATGCCCAAAGACTTGGCGGCAAGGAAAATATTCTGCAAGGCGCATGCGCAGTCCATAGGCGCCCACCAACGAGTAGGCTCGTTGGAGACGATGACCAGCGTCGGAGCATGGTAATAGCAACAATAGGTTTCGCTATGTCCGCGCTCCTGCAAATGAGGGTCGTCGCTCTTGGCAAAAGCGCCTTTTATCTTTTCATTCAGTTCGGTCAGCACGGCGGCATCCTGGATGGCGGTGAAATGCCACGTCTGGAAGTTCATGCCGCTGGGGGCATACGCTGCCGCTTCCAGTATAAGGTTCAAATCTCCGGCGGAAACCTGCCGTTCCGTATAAGTACGCACGCTGCGGCGCGACTTGATGTTTTCCAATACTTCGTTGCTCATTGTCAGGATATATGTTTTTTTTATGTAAGGAGAGTAAATGCGTTAAGTTTCAGTCTGCCGTTCCGCCTATACCGGCGCTAAACAGACGGTCAGCGCTTTACCAATCCTATCTTTACGTTCAGTTTAAAGTAATACACACCGTTCTCCCGCTCCAGGAAGCCGTATTTGTCCTTATCTACCGAGCCCTTCTCGAAACGGGTGTTCCGGTAAAGGAAGTCGGCAAAGGTCTGCCGGTCGGACTTATGGTAGCAAAGCACCCCGCCGTCTCCATTGGTCAGCAGCATGCCTTCCACGGCAGAGTCCGTACCGTTGTAAATCTTTGCCGGACGCATGCCCGTTGCAAGCGCCAGCAGGAACTGTTTCATTTTGAACTCGTAGAAGCGGTGCTTGTTTATCAGTTCGTCCTTGATTTTCAGGGGATTCATCTCCTTAATGCGTTCCGTCAGTTCGGCAACACGGGTAATGCCGTCCAGGTGCATGATACGCACCATCTCGGCCAGCATACGGGGGAAGTGGAGGTCTATCATCAGCAGGTTGCAGCGGAACACACGGTCGGCAACGTCGGAATACTTCAACACGCCGCCCAGACGCTCAATCATCATCATGCGTTCGGCAACTTCCATAGGCGATTCGGGCAAGGCGTTCACCTTGTTTACCGTGGGCACGGCAAACTTCACGCCGCTCTGCTCCAGCTTCAGATTGGCCGTGCGCCCGCCGTCCAGCAAAGGATTCATGCGGCTGAGACGACAACGGACGGTGAAGCCTGTGAGCGGAGCGTCCGCACTCCAGAAAGCTACGGAGAAGTCGGTACGGTCATCGGTTCTGGACTCCAAGTCGTAGATGTTCACAGCATCCAGAAAGGCTTCCAGCCCTTCGGAAACTTCCACCTCCTCGCCTTGCTCATTTCTGAGCAGATGGAGTATGATTTCCGCCGCATCGCCAAAGTCCGCACGGGGAAACGAAAGCGGCTCTTTTCCTGCCGATGCGGTAAACGTACCGTCCTTCTCCACCGTACCGCTGACAATGCGCACATCCTCTTCCCCGATATAATAGCGGCGCGTGCCGTCATGTTCCTCTCTCTGTATCAGCGCCACAGGCCAATACTTCCTATCATCTCTCTGCGCGTCCGGCGTTCCCGGAAAGACCTTTCCGTCCGCCAGCAGACGGAAGAAGGTATACAGTTCGCCCAGCTCGCGCTTGGTTGCTTCAAATGCCATATCAACTCGATTTTGATTAAATAAGTGTGCAAAGATAAGTAAATCCGTACAAAAGATGTGGAAAACCCGGAGACTTTACGCTTCCTCAAAACGTAAAGTCTCCACCTTCTCCAGACGCGCCCTCAACTTGGGCATTGCCGACTTGCGGATGCGGAGCGTCATGCGGCAGTCCATGTCGTACGACTGCTCCAGCATCTCCGGCTCCTCTTCCTTGACAATGCGCATCACATCGTTCATGAAAGGATACTCGAAAAGGACGGTCACCGTTTCGTCCACCGTCTTTTCAATGACGGTGGCGGCAGCGATAGCCTCGGCGGCGGCAGCCTTATAAGCCACTATCAGTCCGCTGGTTCCCAGCTTTATGCCGCCGAAATAACGGACTACGACAATCAGGATGTCCGTCAGTCCGTTCGAGTTTATCTGCCCCAGGATGGGCTTTCCCGCCGTACCGGACGGTTCGCCGTTGTCATTGGCACGGAAATCCTTGCGCTCGTGCCCCAGCATATAGGCATAACACACGTGGCGGGCATCGTAGTATTTCTTCTGATAAGTTTCCAGATGCGCCTTTACTTCTTCAACCGTACGCACCGGCAAGGCAATAGCGATAAACTTGCTGCGCTTCTCGGTATAAATTCCCTCGGACGGGACGGCTATGGTTTTATACGTATCTTCGCTCATGCCGCAAAGATACTACACTTTTTGCTATCCGCCTTTTGATAGCCGGCAAAAAAACTTTATCGCGGCAGAAGAAAGAGCCGCTTTTCAGCCGATGCGCCTCCTCACCAGTTGCAGCAACGGCTTCGCCGCAATTATCAGTGTTACGGCAGTAAGTATCATCAGTACGCCGAGCATGATGCGCGGAGTGAGCTGCTCGCCAAACACCACTACGCCGAAGAACAGCGCCGTCACCGGTTCCAGCGCCCCCAATATGGCAGCCGGCGTGGAGCCGATGAGGTGGATGGAGAGCGTCATCAGCACCAACGAAATGATAGTGGGAAACAAAGCCAGCGAAAGGACATTTGCCCACAGCACCGGCGAAGGGACGGGCTGCAAAGCCGTGCAAAAGTCCAGACGCACCACATAGATGCTGATGCCGAAGAGCAAAGCATAGAAAGTGAGTTTCGCCGTAGGCAGCTCCTTGAGTGAAGAGCGGTTCACGCCTACGATGTATATGGCGTAGGTCAGCGAGGAGAGAATAACGAACAGTACGCCCAGCATGCTCAACGTCTTCCCGTCCCCACCCTCGTACAGCAGGGAGATGCCCGTAAATGCCAGCGCTATGGAGAACATCGTGATGAAGGAGACCTTCTCGTGGAAAAACACCGCCATGATGATGGCAACCAGCACCGGATAGACAAACAGGATGGTGGACGCAATGCCCGCATCCATGTAGTGATAGCTCTCGAAGAGAAAGAACGAGGAAAAGGAGAACAGCAGCCCCATTACCGCCAGCGGAAGTATATCCGTCTTCTTCAGCGCAAAGGACTGTTTCTTCACCTTCATCAGGATGCCCAGCATCACAACGGCGAAAAAGTAACGGTAAAAGAGGACGGAATCCACACTCATTCCCGCCCCGTACAAGGGCAATGCAAACAACGGGTTCATGCCGTAACTGGCAGCGGCAACGGCTCCGTAAGTAAATCCTTTAAGACGATTATTGGTCATGACAGTATCTCTTTCTGAAAAATCGGGCGCAAAGATACCGCTTTTATTGATACTTGGCTCCATGAAGAACTAAAAAGAATCCTGCACAACGCAAGCATGCCGCAAGGGAATTGTTCATGCCCCGTTCTTCATTTTATAATACAGCATACCCACCGCGTCCGCCAGCAGCCAACCGATGGGAATAGACCACCAGATGCCCGTTACCCCGACAGAAGGAATAGCCGCCAGTATATAGGAAAGCGCCACGCGAGTGCCCAGCGAAATCACCGTGAGCACTACCGACATCCCCGGCTTCCGGACAGCCCGGTAATAGCCGTAAAGCAGGAACAGAATGCCGATGCCGCAGTAAAACGCACCCTCTATGCGCAGGTACTCCACTCCGGTAGCAAGGATTTCCGTTTCGCCCGGATGAACGAAAATCAGCATCAGCGGTTCTGCAAAGACGAACACGAGCACGGAGACGATAATCGAAAAGATAACCGTAGTAAGCAAGGCGCTGCGGACACCCCGGCGGATACGCCCGTAACGTTTCGCCCCGAAGTTCTGCGCGATGAAAGTGGAAAAGGCGTTCCCGAACTCCTGCACGGGCATGTATGCAAAGGAGTCTATCTTGACGGCAGCGGCAAAGGCGGCCATGACTGCCGTGCCGAAGCTGTTGACCAGCCCCTGTATCATCAGGATGCCGAAATTCATGACCGACTGCTGCACACAGGTCAGTGTGGAGAAAGAGACTATCTCTTTCAGGCTGCCACGGTCGAAGCGCATGTCCCCGATATGCAGCCGCAGTTCCGGACGCTTCCTCCAGGTATAGAGCATTATTCCCGCAGAAGCGACTCCCTGTGCCATGACCGTAGCTATCGCAGCCCCCTCGATGCCCCAGTCCAGTTGCAGGATGAAAAACAGGTCGAGAACGATATTCAGTGCCACAGAGAGTGCCAGAAACCAGAGAGGAGTTACCGAATCTCCCACCGCACGCAGCATCGCCGCATAGAAATTATAGATAAACGTAAAAACAATGCCGCAAAAGATTATCCACAGGTAACCGCGCATCATGCCGTAAATGTCCTGCGGCACTTGCAGCAAACGGAGAATGGGGTCCAGCCATACGAATACCGCCACATTCAGCACGCATGTGACCGCCCCTATCAGTACGAACGACACGAAAATGCTGCGGCGCAGGGCGGAATGGTTTCCCGCACCGTAATGCAACGAGAATACCGTGCCGCTGCCGATAGACAAACCGAGAAGGATGGAGATAAGGAAGACCATCAGCGTATACGCCGACCCTACCGCCGCCAGTGCATCCGCACCGATGCACTGCCCTACAATCAGCGTATCGGCTATGTTATAGCACTGTTGCAGCAACGAACCCGCCATCATAGGCAGGGTGAAACGCAACAGCGTACCCGTTATGCCACCCCGGGTAAGGTCTCCGTTCCGTAACATGATTGTTCACACCCTCTCTCAGGCAATGCCCAACAACTTCACTTCGAATATCAGTGTGGAGAAAGCCGGAATAGGCCCGCTGGTGCGTGTGCCGTATCCCACGGTGTACGGGATGTAGACCATCCAGTGGTCGCCCACGCGCATCTGCTGCAAGGCTATCTGCCAGCCGTCGATTACTTCGTTCAGCCGGAAAGCTTCCGGACAGTTGCGCTTCCAGGAATTGTCAAACTCCCTGCCGTTAATGAGCGTTCCCTTGTAATGCACCGACACAATACTGTTTAATCGAGGAGTAGCGCTACTGCCCTGCCCGCTTTCCAGGATACGGTAAAGCACGCCGGCAGCCAACTCCTTTACGCCTTCTTCGGTACGCAGATTTTGCAGGAACTGTTCGTTCTTCAGTTTGTATTCTTCCTTTTTACCCATATCGTTCTTTTGGTTTTAATAACTAATGCCGAATAACGGTATCTTATTTTGACGGCAAAGGTCGGTATTTTCCGTATATCGGAAAAGGGAATGACAATATAAAATAGTGAAGGTGCATCAAAACCTGCCAAGTTTCCATGCACCTTCTTCGTATCCGTTCTTTAAAATGGTATCTGAATCAGTCCAGTTTATGAATTACCAGTCCCGAACGCAGCTTCGGTTCGAACCAAGTGGTCTTGGGCGGCATGATATTGCCGGTATCGGCAATGTCCATCAACTGTTTCATGGACACAGGATAAAGCGCCAAAGCCACTTTCATCTCACCGCTGTCCACCCGCTTCTTCAATTCGCCCAGCCCGCGGATACCGCCGACAAAGTCGATACGCTTGTCGGAACGGAGGTCTTTGATACCGAGGATTTCATCCAGTATCAGGTTGGACGAAATGGTAACATCCAGCACGCCGATAGGGTCGTTGTCGTTGTAAGTGCCCGGCTTTGCCGTAAGGCTGTACCACTTGCCGTCCAGGTAAAGGGAGAAGTTATGAAGGCCTGCCGGCTTGTAGATTTCCGTTCCTTTCTCTTCTACCGTGAAGTTCTTGCCTACGGCAGCCAGGAATTCTTCGGGAGTCAACCCGTTCAGGTCCTTCACCACGCGGTTGTAGTCGATGATAGTCAACTGGTTGGCGGGGAAACAGACTGCCATGAAGTAGTTGTACTCCTCGTCTCCGCGATGATTGGGATTCTGTCCGGCTTTCTCCGCACCCACCAGGGCTGCGGCTGCACTGCGGTGGTGTCCGTCGGCAATGTAAAGTGCCGGCATCTTGGCGAATTCTTTGGTTATGACCTCAATATCTTCCTGCCGGTCGATAATCCAGAATGTATGGCCGAAACCGTCGTCCGGAGCCACAAAGTCGTAAACAGGCTTCTGTGCCGTGTAACGGGCAATGACCGCATCCAGCACTGCATTATCGGGATAAGCGAAGAATACGGGCTCGATGTTGGCATTGTTCACACGGACATGCTTCATACGGTCTTCTTCCTTGTCGCGGCGGGTAAGCTCATGCTTCTTGATAACGCCGTTCATGTAATCGGGCACGTATGCGCCCACCACCAAACCATATTGCGTCTTACCGTTCATGGTCTGGGCATATATGTAATAGTTCTCCTTATCGTCCTGCACCAGCCAGCCTTTGTCCTGAAACATTTGGAAGTTCTCGGCCGCTTTCCGGTACACACGTTCATCGTGCTCGTCCGTACCGACCGGAAAATCTATTTCGGGCTTGATGATGTGATACAGGGATTTTTCGTTTCCTGCCGCTTCTTCACGCGCTTCGGCGGAATTCAGGACGTCGTACGGACGGGATGCCACCTGCTCTACCAAATCCTGAGGGGGACGAATCCCTTTAAAAGGTTTTATTGTTGCCATGGTTGTCAGAGTATAAATCCATTACTTATTTACGCGGAACTTCTCGCAGCCGTCTTTCAGGAAGCCCACAATCTGTCTGGCAGCGGCAATGCCGGCATTGATATTGGCTTCGGCCGTCTGCGCGCCCATCTTCTTCGGTGTGGAGAAGTAACGGCCGGCAAACTTGGCGGCAAATGTATCATTGGCTGCAGGCATAATATCGGTCATGTACTTCAAGTCGGCACGTTCTTCCATCAGTTGTATCAGCTCGGCTTCATTGATAACTTCCTTGCGGGCGGTGTTCACCAGCAGACCGCCTTTCGGCATCCTGCCCACCAAAGCATAGTTAATGGAGTTCTTGGTTTCCGCCGTTGCGGGAATGTGCAGCGAAACGATGTCGCAGGCAGAATAAAGTTCCTCGGCCGAAGCCACAGCCTTTACACCGTCTTTCTCGATAACCTCTTTCGGGCAGAAAGCGTCGAATGCGTAAATGTCCATGCCGAAACCTTTGGCTATGCGGGCTACATTGCGGCCTACGTTACCGTAAGCATGAATGCCCAACTTCTTGCCTTTCAGCTCCGTACCGGAAGTACCGTTGTACAGATTGCGGACAGCCATTACCATAAGCCCGAAAGCCAGTTCGGCCACAGCGTTGGAGTTCTGCCCCGGAGTGTTCATCACACATACATTGTGGGCGGTTGCGGCATCCAAGTCCACATTGTCATACCCCGCACCGGCACGCACTACGATTTTCAGCTCTTTGGCGGCATCCAAAACCTCGGCATCAATAATGTCGCTACGGATAATAATGGCATTGGCATCTTTCACGGCTTCCAGCAATTTTGCCTTATCGCCATATTTTTCCAGCAAGGCAAGTTCATAGCCTGCTGCTTCAATTTCTTTGCGAATACCGTCTACTGCAACTTTTGCAAACGGTTTGTCTGTTGCAACTAATACTTTCATGATTCAATGGTATTAAAAAAAGATTCACCACAGAACCGCACGAAGTTTCACAGAGTTTTCCTTTTCATTTCATCTCTGTGGGACTCTGTGCCCTCTGTGGTGAACAAATATTATTAATGAAGTTTCTCAAATTCCTGCATGCAGTCTATCAAAGCCTGTACGCTTTCCTTCGGCATGGCATTGTAGCAAGATGCACGGAAACCGCCTACGGAACGGTGTCCCTTGATACCTACCATACCCTTTTCGGTAGCGAATTTCAGGAAGTCGGCTTCCAGTTCCTTGTATTCGGGAGCCATCACGAAGCAGATGTTCATGCGTGAACGGTCTTCTTTGGCGGCAGTACCCACGAACATCTTGTTGCGGTCTATCTCGGCATACAGCATATCCGCCTTTTCGATGGCGCGACGTTCCATTTCCTTCACACCGCCCTGAGCCTTTATCCAGCGCAATGTCTGCAATGCCGCATAGATAGGAACAACCGGAGGAGTATTGAACATTGAACCGCCGTCGATGTGAGTCTGATAGTTCAGCATGGTCGGGATGTAGCGGGACACCTTGCCTACCGCATCATTCTTCACGATGATGAATGTTACGCCCGCAGGAGCCAGATTCTTCTGTGCACCGCCATAGATACAGATGTATTTAGACACATCAATAGGACGGGAGAAAATATCGGACGACATATCGGCAACCATAGGAACGTTTACGTTCAGGTCTTCCTTCAATTCCGTGCCATAGATAGTATTGTTGGTGGTGATATGGAAATAGTCCGCATCGGCCGGTACCGTATAATCTTTCGGAATGTAAGTATAGGTGGCTTCAGCAGAAGAGGCAACCTCTACAACCTCGCCAAATCCCTTGGCTTCCTTCATGGCTTTCTTTGCCCACACACCCGTATTGAGGTAAGCGGCCTTCTTTTCGAGGAAGTTGAAAGGTATCATGCAGAATTCCAGACTTGCACCACCCCCCAGGAACAGCACCGAATAGCCTTCGGGAATGTTAAGTAGTTCTTTGAACAGTGCTACGGCTTCGTCCACTATGGGCTGGAAGTCCTTGGCGCGGTGGCTAATCTCCATAAGAGACAGACCGGATCCATTGAAATCTAAAATAGCCTTCGCCGTATCCTCTATCACCTCACGCGGAAGAATGGAAGGTCCTGCGTTGAAATTATGCTTTTTCATTTGAAGTTTGTTTTGGTTATACAATTTCGTTCGTTTATGTCTTTCGACATGGCGAAATTACGGAATTATTTCTGCATTGCAAATCTTTCCTTATAAATTTTCTTCTTTATCGCGTATTTGCCTTACTTTTTATTGGTATATACAAGAAATATACGCCAAACTGTTATGTATACTTAACACAAAAAGTATTAAAAAGTAAACTGAAAGATAGAAGCTGAAAAAACTTTCTACCGGGAATAAAAACTGAAAAAAAAGTGCATGATTATCAAAAACAAACTATTTTCCCATGCTTAATAACATCACCGGATATGCTTCATAACATACTGTCAACGAGCTTCTTCTATCAAAGTCTTCATCCCCTTGATTTTTTCCCCGCGCAGCAGTGTAAGCAATTGCTTCACCTTGCTGCGGCGGACTGCCACGAAAGCATAGTGCTCCTTCACATCCACCTGTCCTACATCTTCGCGCACCAGTCCGCCTTTCTTATACAGGAAGCCCACAATGTCCACCTTGTTCAGTTTGTCTTTCTTGCCTTTGCCTATATATAAGGTAGTCCAGCGGGGTTTGGCAGGCTTCGGCGTCTGCTCCGGCAATTCGAATACGGAGAGCTCCTCCGGGAGATAATCGGGCAGACGCTCTTCGGCATGCAGAAGCAGGAAAGACGAGCCGCGCGCTTCCCAGCGTGCCGTGCGTCCGTTACGGTGCGTAAAGGCTTCTTCGTTGACGGGCATGTGATAGTGCACCACGTTGTCGATGCCCGGAATATCCAATCCGCGTGCGGCAAGGTCGGTCGATACCAGGACGGGACAACTGCCGTTGCGGAATTTATAGAGCGCCCGCTCGCGGTCGTCCTGTTCCATACCGCCATGAAAAGCATCGCAAGGGAATTTCTTCGACTTCAGATAGGATACCGTACGCTCCACGCTCTCGCGATAGTTCACGAATACCAGTGTAGAACGGTCGCCCAGCGTACAAAGCAGCCGGTACAGCGTCTCCAGCTTGTCTTTTTCGGGAGAGATTACCTTCTGCAAGTCCAATCGTCCGGATACGGTTTCGCCCGAAAGAAAATTCAGCTTGACAACCTGCGGTGACGATTCCGCCCCGCCCACTCCGGTGAACTGCGGGATTTCCTCTGCATCCGTTGCCGACAGCAATACCCGTTTCTTCAAGGCAGGCAACTGTCCGATAACTTCCGCCATCTCGTCGTGAAAGCCGAATTCAAGGCATTTGTCGAACTCATCTATCACCAATGTGGTTACAAAGCGGGTATCGAAGTTCTGCTTCCGCAAATGGTCGTTCATACGTCCGGGAGTGCCGATGATAACGGCAGGGTTGATGCCCTTCATCGTACGGTGCTCGTCCATTGCCGGACGTCCGCCGTAGCAGCTCATCGCCTTGAAAGGGACGTTCATCGACTTGAATACGTTTTCTATCTGCAAGGCAAGCTCGCGCGACGGTACGAGCACCACCGCCTGTACGCCCTGCACATCGGCTTTGAGCGATTGCACCAGCGGCAGCAGGAATGCCAGTGTCTTGCCCGACCCCGTGGGCGACAACAGGACAAGGTCCTTATCCGATTGATAGGCATCCCGCGCTGTTTCCTGCATCGGGGTGAGTTGCTCTATCCGTAAGTTACGAAGTATGTCAGATTGTTCCATAAAGTACTTTGGTTTAATGGAGCAAAGATACGAAAAGATTGGCGGAAAACGAGGTGATGGTGCATATATCACTTCGTTCTGCATGAAGTATATTACAATTTATCCCGGTCAAACTCCCGATTTATCCCGGTTAAACTTCAAGTTTATTGAGGATAAACTTTGAGTTTAACCGGGATAAACCAAGAGTACCCACTGGAAAAACAATCAGTATGTACTGAAGAAAAAAAACATATGTGTAGAAAAAGAGCCGGTACAGGCGGAGAAAAAACAATGGCAGCAATATGGCTGACTTAAAGTTCCTCTACCACCCAACGCTCGATATTGCGCGTAGTATTACTGAAATTCACCCCTATCTTGAATACCTCGCGGCTGTCCGCTGCAAAAGGCAGTGCGTACTGCTTGTCGTTAATCTGCTGCAAAGCCTCTTCCGCAGTGCCGTTCAGTTTGAATTCCATTACATAAACGTACTTGTCGGTTTGCAGTACAAGGTCTATCCTGCCCTGCGAAGTATGATACTCCGCTTTTACATAGAAACCTACCAGTTTGAAAACGATGAAGAGCACATTCTGATAGTGCAGCTCCAGTTCTTTCACCAATTCGTAGGGAGTATCGGCAAAGAAACTTTGCAGGCGGCGGAAGAAAGCATCGGGCTCGCCTCTCTCTATTTCCTGTACAAACTTTTGTATTTCAAACGGTGCTTCAATCTTGTTGAAACGTGTATAGTAAGGTATGAGGAATCTAACAAAACCTTCTTCCACCTCACGATTGGGAAAGCCGAGACGATAAATACCAAAACGTTCATCATACCCCTTTATCGTGAGATAACCGCTCTGGAAAATTACGGGCAACGGTTCCTCATCTCCATAGATACTGTTCAGCACATCGGCATACGTTTCGGCATGCGCCATGTGTTCCAGGTCGTAATGGTAGCGTTTCAACAGTTCTATCAAGTAGGTGGGTGTTCCCGTCTCGAACCAGTAACTGCCGAATTTCTTATATTTAAAAGTATTCAGCAAGCTGAAAGGGTTGTAGATACCTTCGGTGTTCTCTACGAAATGATAGCCGTCATATCTCCGCTTCAACTCGGCACAGGCTTCCTCGTAGGTCATTTTTTGTGCGTCTGCCAACTCGTGAAGCTCTTCTTCAAGATTATCGTGAATCTCCTGCCCGGTTATTCCGCAAAGGCCGACATACATTTCCTGCATGGAAATATCATCCAGGTTATTCAAGTCACTGAATACGCTGATCTTGCCGAATTTAGTGACACCGGTAAGGAAAGCCAGTTTGATACAGCCGTCCATCGTTTTGAGCACACCGTAGAAAGGTTTCAGCGTGTTGCGGTATTCCTTTTGCAGTTCCCCGTTGCCGATAGCCTGGAGCATCGGTTTGTCGTATTCGTCCACAAGGATTACCACACGCTGCCCTGTCTGCTCGCAAGCACGCTTGATGATTCCGGCAAAGCGCAAAGAGTATGTACGTTCGGAAACATCGGCGCCATAAAGTTTCTCCCATTCGGAAAGGTTCTTCTCCAGTATATTACCCAGACTTTCGGGCGTATCATACCGTTCGATGTTCAAGTCCAGATGCAAAATGGGATGTTCCGTCCAGTCTTTCTCCAGTTTCTCGATGGCCAGCCCCTTGAACAATTCCTTTTTCCCTTGAAAGTAGGCCTCTAAGGTGGAGATCAGAAGACTTTTGCCGAAACGGCGCGGACGGCTGAGGAAGTAGTAACTGCCGGTCTTGGCCAACTGATAAACCCAAGCGGTTTTATCGATATAAAAATACCCGTCTTTGCGGATTTTCTCGAAGTTCTGTATTCCGATAGGATATATTTTATTGCTCATACCGTCCACTGTTTTTAGATTACGATAAAGCAAAGATACTCATTTCTTTCGAACCGCCTCTATCCTATGCCCATAAAAAAACTCCGGCAAGAGCCGCAGCCCTGCCGGAGTTTCTTCACTATTTTACTATTATGTGTCTTTGACAACACCGTTTCCTTATCCGCCGAAGTTGTCGAACATCAGGTTCTGAGCCGGAACGCCGAGGTCGTCGAGCATCTTCTCAACGGCTTTGGACATCGGGCCGGGACCGCACATGTAGTATTCGATGTCTTCGGGAGCTTCGTGGTCTTTCAGGTAAGTCTCGTAGATTACGTTGTGTACGAAGCCCGGAGTATACTTCACGCCCGCTGCATCGGCTGCCGGGTCGGGACGGTCCAGTGCAAGGTGGAACTTGAAGTTGGGGAAATCCTTTTCTATCTGCAGGAAGTCTTCCAGGTAGAACACCTCGTTGAGAGCACGCGCGCCGTAGAAGTAGTTCATCACACGGTCGGTTGTGTGCAGCGTCTTCGTGAGGTGCATAATCTGCGCACGCAACGGAGCCATACCTGCACCACCGCCAATCCACATCATCTCCTTCTTGGAATCGAAAATCGGATGGAAATCTCCGTAAGGGCCGCTCATCGTTACCTTGTCACCCGGTTTCAAGGTGAAGATGTAAGAGGAAGCGATACCCGGCATCACATCCATGAAGCCCGGGCCCTGGTCTTTCGGCTTGAAGGGCGGAGTGGCGATACGTACCGTCAGCATGATGCGGTCGCCCTCTGCAGGATAGTTAGCCATGGAGTAGGCACGGATGGTTTCTTCATCGTTACGGCATTTCAGGCCGAGCAGACCGAATTTCTCCCATGCAGGCAGATACTCCTCCCCGATAAGGGACTTGTCGATGTCCTTGTCGTAATCCATGGAGAATTTAGGAATCTTAATCTGCGCATAAGAACCGGGGATGAAGTCCATGTGCTCGCCCTTGGGCAATGCCACGATAAACTCTTTGATAAACGTAGCCACGTTCTTGTTGGAGATAACCTCGCACTCCCACTCTTTGACGCCGAGTACGGACTCGTCGATTTTGATGCCCATGTCGCCCTTCACCTTCACCTGGCAGCCCAGACGCCAGTGGTCCTGAACCTGCTTACGGCTGAAGTGAGGTATTTCGGAAGGCAGAATCTCGCCGCCGCCCTCTACAACCTGGCATTTGCACTGTCCGCAAGAGCCCTTGCCACCGCAAGCAGAGGAAAGGAAGATGCCGTTGACAGACAGCGTATTCAGCAACGTCGAACCGGAAGCGACTTCCAGTTCCTTTTCGCCGTTGATAGTCAATTTCACATTACCGGATGGAACCAAGAAATTCTTGGCTACCAACAGAATAACCACAAGCAGCAGAACAACCACGAGAAATACTCCAATGCTTGCTAATATCAAATTCATATCCATTGTCTTATTCCTTTCTTTTAGATGTTCAAACCAGAGAAACACATGAATGCCATTGCCATCAGACCTACTGTGATGAAGGTAATACCCAGGCCTTTCAGCGGAGCAGGTACATCAGAGTAAGCCATCTTCTCGCGGATGGCAGCCAAACCCACGATGGCCAGCAACCAGCCGATACCCGAACCCAGTGCATAGGAAACGGCATCGGCAACGCCACCGATAAATTTAGGATCGCTCTCGCCCACGTTGATGCGCTGCTGCATGAAGAGTGACGCACCCATAATGGCACAGTTCACAGCAATCAGCGGCAGGAAGATACCCAGTGAAGCGTAGAGCGAAGGGCTGAAACGTTCCACAATCATCTCCACCAACTGCACGATAGCGGCAATCACGGCAATGAAAAGAATAAAGCTCAGGAAGCTGAGGTCGACGCCTTCAATGATGGCATCGGGACCCAGTACTTTCGTTTGCAACAAGTAGTTGACCGGCAGCGTCACCACCAACACGAAAGTTACGGCGATACCCAGTCCTACGGCAGTCTTTACATTCTTTGATACGGCCAGATAAGAGCACATACCGAGGAAGAATGCAAATATCATATTGTCCACAAAAATGGAGCGGACGAATAAACTTAATAAATGTTCCATAATTCTTTTAATTAAGAACTAAGAATTAAGAATCAAGAATCTCCATACAGTGACGGCACAATCTTCATTCCTCATTCCTCATTCTTCATTTATATTACTTTTCCTGCAATTCTTTATGGCGTGCGCGTTGATACCAGATAATGCAGGCACAGAGAATCAGTGCCATGGGCGGCATCAGCATCAAGCCGTTGTTTACATAACCGATCTTCTGCAAAGGTTCGTAGTTCAGGATGTTGAAACCGAGCAACGTACCCGAACCCAGCAATTCGCGGAAGAAAGCCACGATAACCAGAATCTTGGCATATCCCAAACCGTTGCCCACACCGTCGAGGAAAGACTCCCACGGACCGTTCTGCATGGCAAATGCTTCCAGACGTCCCATAAGGATACAGTTTGTGATAATCAGACCTACATATACGGAAAGCTGTACGCTTACATCGTAAGCAAAAGCTTTCAGAATCTCACTTACAATCGTTACCAATGCGGCAACTACCACCAACTGGACGATGATACGGATACGGTTGGGGATGGTCTTGCGCAACAATGAAATCACTACATTGGAGAATGCCGTAATCACCGTTACGGAAAGCCCCATCACGATAGCCGGTTCCAGCTTGGCGGTAACGGCCAAGGCAGAACAGATACCCAGCACCTGTACGGTAACGGGGTTGTTCAGTCCAAGCGGAGTAGAGAATACTTCTTTATTCTTTTTTGAAAACAATGCTCCCATATTCTTATTTCTCCTCATTATTATTGGTTAAAAAGTTCTTGTAGCTGTTCAGACAGGTTTTCAGCATGGCATCCACGCCCACAGAGGTGATAGTACCGCCTGAGATGCCGTCTACCTGATAGTCCGGTTTCTCTACTTTTCCGTTCTTCACAACGCCGAGGGCAATTTCACCGTTCTCCAGTGTCTTCTTGCCCGGAAATTCTCCCTGGAACTGAGGGGTTGCGATTTCCGCACCCAGACCCGGGGTTTCGCTGGCATGAGAGAAGTAAACGCCGTAAACGGTATCCTTGTCGCTGTTCAGGGCCACATACCCCCAGATAGCGCCCCAAAGACCTGCACCGTAAACGGGGAATACATATTTCGTCTCTCCATCCACTTCGGCCACAAACACGTGCAGACGGTGATTTTCCTTGGCTTCTTTCTCGTAAGCCTGTCTCTTATACACATCTGACGCTGCCGACGAAGAGGATAGTG
>ENA-OZDC01000228-OZDC01000228.1-human-gut-metagenome-genome-assembly--contig:-NODE-228-length-34163-cov-14.952738_pt1 | contig 34163 bp, 38 predicted proteins | sample MGYA00244082_ERZ653570 | MGnify/ENA primary metagenome ERZ653570 (study PRJEB26926, sample SAMN06164919) | human gut metagenome | biome: ENVO:00009003; feature: ENVO:2100002; material: ENVO:00002003... | reverse complement strand
ATCTACACTATCCTCTTCGTCGGCAGCGTCAGATGTGTATAAGAGACAGGTTCTTATTATTTAATTTATCAACATATTTCTTAGTCTCAAATGCCGCAACCGAACTTAATGCTACCAATGCTATCAGATTCGGGATTGCCATAAGTCCGTTAAATATATCGGCAATTGTCCATACTGCTTTAATTGTCATAAATGGACCGAAAAATACGCAGATAATATATAATATCCTATATCCTTTTACAATATGTAATCTGCCTTTAGTAAGATACTCAAGACATCTTTCACTGTAATAGTTCCAGCCGAGTATTGTAGTGAATGCAAAAAATACGAGACATACCATCAATATAAAAGATGATACCTGTTCAGGGAATGGGAGTCCCTGTCCAAATGCCCGTTCAGTAACAGCATAACCATCAAGTCCTACATTCCATGAACCGGTAATTACGATTGTAAGACCGGTCATTGTACATATAACAATTGTATCGAAAAATGTTCCGAGCATTGATATAAGTCCCTGCTTTGCCGGCTCGTTAGTCTGTGCAGCGGCTGCTGCAATAGGCGCACTGCCAAGCCCTGCCTCATTAGAGAAAACACCTCTTGCAATACCTTTTTGCATAACTACAATTATTGAACCGATTGCACCACCTGTAACCGCAGACGGATTAAATGCGCCTTTGACAATTAACTTAAATGCTCCCGGAACTGCTTTAATATTCAAAACAATGACTATCAATGCAAACAAAACGTAAATAACTGCCATAAAAGGAACTATTACCTGTGCAACAGAAGATATTCTCTTAAGTCCTCCGATAAGTACCAGTGCCACAAATAATGTTATCACAATCGCAGTAATTATTATTGCCCATGAATATTGTGTACCGAATATACTTACAGTATGGCTTTCTGACGGATCAAAAAATGACTTAACCGCATTGGAAATACCATTTATCTGTGTAAATGTTCCTATTCCAAGTAATCCTACGCCTACACCGAATACCGCAAATATCTTGGCAAGCCATTTCCACTTTGGTCCCATACCATTTTCTATGTAATAAAAAGGTCCGCCTACAATATGTCCATCATCAGATACCTTCCTGTACTTAACAGCAAGCAGACACTCAGCATATTTCGTTGCCATACCTACAAGTGCAGCAACCCACATCCAGAATAACGCTCCAGGACCGCCTGCCACTATAGCCGTTGCAACACCTACAATATTACCTGTACCTATTGTAGCTGAAAGTGCAGTACATAATGCACCAAAACTTGATACTTCCCCGTGTCCTTCTCCTTCCTTTGAAAACATATTTTTAAGTCCGTGTCCCAGCTTTCTGAACTGGATTCCTTTAAGTCTTATTGTAAGGAACAAACCCACCGCGAGCAACAGAACAATAAGAGGTGCACCCCATACAATATTATCAACCTTATCCAAAAAAGCTCCTATCTTTTCTAACATCTTTGTTCTCCTTTAAAACTGATTAGTTAACTATATCATTTTTTCTTTTATAATGCAAAAAGATATTGTGTAAAATGTCACGTTGTTATAGAATGTAAATATAAAATAAGAATTGAGGTGAGGCAACTAGTATGAAATCAACCAGAAGTAATTGCGGATTCTCACTGGTGGAACTTATTGTTGTAATTGCAATTATGGCTGTTTTAATGGGTATACTTATTCCAACTCTTGTCAAACAGACAAGCAAGTCAAAGCGTTCCGTGGATTCAAATTCCGCACATGAGATTGCTGCATCCGTTAACAGAGTATTATCCACTGACACAGACATCTACTATACTTATTCGGGAGATACCCCATCCAACTACTCTTTCGTATGGGACTCCGGCACAACAGCCGATGATGTAAGCCAGAATCCGTTTGCGAAAGCGGTTTTTGAAGATTTTGGCCAGGTTATTCCTGTTTCTAAATGGAACCATAACCTGAAATGGATGGTCACATATAACGGTACCACCAGGGATCTTCACATATACCTTGTTAAATCAGCCGATTCAACTAAAGGTTATGAAGTATATCCCGATTCTGCCAGCTATATTTCCAAAGCATCGGAAAAAGATATCGATATATAAGAATAAGCACAAAAACAGAGAAGCACAATCAGAATGCTTCTCTGTTTTGCTTAATATTATACTTTAATCCTACATAAAAGTAAGAAGATCTGCAACTTCCTTTCTCTTTGGTGCTGCAGGTGCATCAGCAGGATAACCTAATGCTATCAATGCCGATACTGACTTATCTTCGCCGATACCAAGAACTTCTTTTACTTTTTCTTCATCGTAAATACCCATAACAACGGTTCCGAGTCCTTTTTCGTGTGCCGCAAGACAAAATACCTGTGCTGCCATTCCCGCATCAAACGACTGCCAGTGATCTTTTTTAGATGTTGAATAGCTTCCGTCTCTTTCATATCCGGCTCTCTTATTTACAGTTAATTCAACCATCAGAACAGGTGCGCCCTGTATGTTATTCTTATTGCCTTCATGTCCCATAATACATTCGCCGGCAATCTTATTTCTGATATCATTATCATAAATTGCTATGTACCTTACTGACTGTGAATTCTTCCAGCTTGGTGCAAATCTTGCAATCTCGATAATTTCTTCGATTAATGACCTGTCAACGGGCTTATCCTCATATTTTCTTATGCTACGTCTTGTTTTGATACATTCTATTGCTTCCATAAAAAACCTCCGGAAAATTGATACTGTAATAATACCATATTTTTCCGGAGTTCTCCATACTTTAATTTCTGAATTTTCTATTTGTACGCTTCTTCTATAAAATATTCCTGTGAATTAAGTTTCTTTTTGCCATCATCAATAATTTCATATCTGCCGTCAGGTAAAGCCGTTCTTGCAAGTACATTATCCATGAGCATTATCGAAAACATATTTCTTATACGTTCCTTCAGTCCTTCATCATACACAGGAGCTGCTACTTCAACTCTTCTCAAAGTATTTCTCGTCATAAAATCCGCAGAAGATATATATATTTTATCCCTTTCTTTTGTTCCAAAAATATATATTCTTGAATGTTCAAGGTACCTTCCTACTATACTTCTTATGTGTATATTCTCCGTTTCCCCTTCAACACCGGGAATAAGGCAGCATATACCTCTTACTACCATATCTATATGAACGCCTGCTTTTGATGCCTCCACAAGCTTGTCCATAATCTTCTTATCAGTAAGGGAATTAACCTTAATTCCTATATATGATTGTTCACCTTTCTTCGCATATTCTATTTCATCCTCAATCATATCAATAACCGGCTGCTGAAGAGAATTAGGTGCCACGAGAAGATGTTGCGTCCTGTCAATGGTATTGCCTATCAGTATCTCCTGAAAAGTTTTTCTTGCTTCATCACCTATTTCATAATTTGCTGTCATCAATGACAAATCCGTATACAATCTCGCTGTTTTCTCATTATAATTGCCTGTGCCTATCTGGGTTATATACTGTATTCCGTCATCACTCTTAACAGTTATAAGGCAGAGTTTTGAATGAACCTTAAGTCCGTCGATTCCGTATACAACATGACAGCCGGCTTCCTCTAACTGACGGCTCCAACTTATGTTATTTTCTTCATCGAATCTTGCTTTAAGTTCAACAAGAACCTCAACCTGTTTTCCATTTTCGGCAGCTTCGACAAGCGCCTCAACAATCTTTGAGTTTTTGGCAAGTCTGTATAATGTCATTCTTATTGACAATACATTCTTATCATTGGCTGCTTCATGAAGAAGTCTTAAGAAAGGTTTTATGCTTTCATATGGATAAGATAAAAGCATGTCTTTTTCAATAATCTGTGGAATCATCGGTCTGTTTTCGTCTACGCAGGCGGGTTCTTTCGGCACACGTTTTTCAAAGAAAAGTTCCTGTCTGTCTCTTAAAATATCCTGTATATTAAATACATAGGAAAAATCCAACGGAGACTTTGAAAAAATAACATTTTCCTTTCCAAGTTCCAGATAATCGCATAACTGGTTTACCATTACGTCATCTATATCTCTTGTAAGCTCAATTAATACAGGTGCAAGTTTTTTACGCAATTTAATCAGCTTAGCCATATGATCCCTGTAATCAAGGTCTTCATCATATACTTTTACAACATCAATATCCGCATTTCTTGTAACTTTCATAACTGATTTTTCTATTATTTTATATCCTTTGAAAACCATCGGCATATAATGAAGAATCAGTTCTTCTCTCAAAATATATGTATTTTTCTTTCCTTTTATGCCAATCATTCTTGGTACCATATCAATATTGCACGGAATGATGCCTATGCGTTCTTTACCATTCTTTTTATCAAGACTAGCAACAGCATATATTTCCTGTCCTCTTAAAAACGGAAACGGCTGTTTTCTTGCAACTATCATTATCGAAAGTAAAGGTAAAACTTCCTTGTTAAAATACTTTTTCAGAGCACTTTCTTCGTCCTTATTAAGTTCTTTAAATGAGACGAATCTGATTCCATACCCTGCAATACGATTCTGAAGTTCATCATATATTGCATCTTTTCTGCTGTTAAGTTCCCTTACTCTTGAAAAAATTGCATTAATCTGCTCAGCAGGGGTCATATTGGTCTTATTTTCCTTGTCATTTGGACATATCAGATTCTGGTCCTGAAGTGAGCCGACCCTTACCCTGAAAAATTCCTCAAGATTAGTCTGGTAAATTGATAAAAATGTAAGTCTCTCGCAAAGAGGCACTCCTTCTCTCTTCGCTTCATCCAGTACACGTTCATTAAATTTGAGCCAGGAAAGCTCTCTGTTCATATATATTTTATTTTCTGTTTTCATCTTTTTTAATCTCCAAAACAAATTCCCATCTCCTTGGCCTGGAGAATTATTTCTGCATCAGCCGGTACAACTTTTAACTTACCTGCTACTTCTTTTAATGGTACATTAACAATTCTTCCGTTTATAACCGCAGCCATTACACCATAGTTTTTATTAATGATGTTCAAAGCCGTCGCCGTACCTGTCTGCATTGACACAATTCTGTCACTCGCAGTAGGTGAACCGCCTCTTTGTGTATGTCCCGGTATTGTAATACGCACTTCCTTATCTGTTGCCGCCTGGATATCAAGTGCAAGTTTCTCAACCTGTGATTTTAAATTTTTCTCACTGAGAAGCTGTCGCCTTTCTTTATTTTTTAAGGAAGAAAATTCCTTCTCCACTATTCCTTCTGCCGCAGCAATTACAAGGTATTTCTTATCGCTCTTTTCTATATATGATATTATTTTGTTAATATCATAAGGAATTTCAGGGATAAGTATTATGTCGGCACCTGTTGCAATTCCTGAATACAAGGTTACCCAGCCGGTCTTATGCCCCATTACTTCCACAACAAATATCCTGCCGTGAGATGAAGCTGTCGTCTTTATATTATCCATAGTTTCCGTTGCTACCTTAACGGCACTGTCAAATCCAAATGTAACATCGGTTCCCCATATATCATTGTCAATTGTTTTAGGTGCAGTCACGACATTAAGGCCTTTTTCGCTTAAAAGATTGGCAGTTTTATGGCTTCCGTTTCCTCCAAGCACGATTAACGCGTCAAGCTTCCATTTTTCATAATTTTTAACCATCATTTCAACCTTATCACGTCCGTTTTCATCAGGTTTGGTTATGGTCTTAAAAGGCTGTCTTGATGTTCCGAGAATCGTACCCCCGGATAAAAGAATATTATCGAAATCTGCCTTTTCCATTTTCTTATATTTTCCGTTAATAAGTCCCGCGAAGCCGTCAAGAATTCCGTATATTTCAATATCTTTATTTTTTTTATATAAAACTTTTGCAATTGCTTCCATTGTAGCATTAAGACATTGACAGTCTCCTCCGCTCGTAAGCATTCCTATACGCATATTAACTCCTTTCCATTGGTAATGCTTCCATCCAATATACTTTTGGAATTAGTATACCAGCATTTTGTAAATTTTATTGATATATTTGTGTAAAATTTTTGTAAGAATAAAAAATACACATAAATCTTATATTGTTCTTCCAAGCTCCTCAAACATTTTTTTGTCCATGGATACCGTGGTGCTTCCCGAAGTCGTAACCATATTGCCTGTTATGACCGCCGAAGCTCCCGATGTAAACGCTTTCTTTCCGCCATCCGTAAAGAACTTCCTTCCTGCTGCCACCCTGATATCCGCTGTAGGGTTAATATATCTGAAAATGGCAATACTCCTTAATATCTCCGGTTCACTCAATGTCTCAACATCGGCTAAAGGAGTTCCCTTTACAGGCATAAGGATATTGACAGGAATTGAATCCGCTCCTGCTTTTGCCAGAGAAAACGCCATGGATATCCTGTCTTTTAACGTTTCACCCATACCGATTATTCCGCCTGAACAGATTTTAAGTCCCACTTCTTTTACATTTTTAAGCGTCGCTAACTTATCGCTGAAAGTATGTGTGGAGCATATTTTAGGAAAATAATTTTCAGAGGTTTCTATGTTGTGATGATAATATGTAACTCCTGCCTCTTTAAGTTCTCCAAGCTGTTCCCTCGTTATAAAGCCCATTGAAGCACATAAACCTATGTTACATTCTTTTCTCATTGTCTTATATGCGTGGATTGCCTTTTTAAAATCCTCGCCTGCAAGTGCTCTTCCTGCGGTAACAATGGAAAATCTGTGGACTCCTTCTTTTTCCTCTTCTTTACAGGCACTTACAATTTCTTCTTCCGGAATAAAACCATATACGTCACAACCTGTCTTATTATAAACCGACTGGGCACAATATTTGCAGTCTTCGGGACATCTTCCGCCCTTACCGCTTATTACAGCACACATATCCACCCTGTCTCCCATGTAGTGTTTACGGATTCTGTCGGCACCGAGACAAAGCTCCTCAAGGTCACAGTTTGTAAAGAAGTCTACGTCATCCTCCTCACAAAGTCTTTTTCCGTTAATGATTTTATCTGCAAGTTCTAAAACATTCATTTTATATACCTCTGATTTTTACTGTATCTTTTGACTTTTTTTATAAAATAATTACAAAACCATTACAAGTGTACCTGCTGCGATAAGCACACATCCTATTATAGATTTAACCGTAAATTCTTCATGTAAGAATACAAAAGCGAGTATAAGTGTTATTACTACCGACAGCTTATCCACAGGTACAACCTTTGAAGCCTGCCCTACCTGTAAAGCCTTATAATAGCATAACCATGAAGCCCCTGTTGCAAGTCCCGATAAAATAAGAAAAATCCAGCTTTTTTTGCCAATCTGTGTAATACCGCTTTGTGCATTGGTAATAAACACCATTAACCATGCCATAACAACAACAACCATGGTCCTGATTGCCGTAGCAAGATTGGAATTGACCCCGTTAATACCTACTTTCGCGAGAATGGATGTAAGTGCAGCAAAAACCGCAGACAATAACGCAAATACAAACCACATAAATACATTTCTCCGTTATTCTCATATGATGTTTTATATGTTATAATAATACAAAATAAAGCAAGGGAGGTTAATCTTATGTTCCAGTCAATCGAAAGGAAGCATCCACACTTTTATCAGTATTTCCGTATAATCATCGTGATATTTGCATCACTTCTGTATGCGTGGAATCTTCGCTGTTTTGCCAAATCTGCCGACCTGCTTCCCGGTGGAATTTCAGGAGTGTCTCTGCTTCTGCAGCATATAATAAAAAGTATTTTCCATATTACCGTTCCCTACTCAGTATTTAATATACTACTAAATTTTTTTCCTGTATATATCGGATTCAGGTATATCGGTAAAAAATTTACTTTATACTCCATACTGACTATCCTTTTGTCAAGTATATTTGTTGATATACTGCCTGATTATATATTTACAAACGACATACTTTTAATAAGTATTTTCGGCGGTCTTATCAACGGACTTGCAATAGCGTTATGCCTTAATGTAGGCACAACCACGGGCGGTACCGATTTTATAAGTATCTATATGTCCCAGCAGAAGGGAATGGACGCATGGAATTATATTCTTTTCGGTAACGTTATAATTCTTCTGATTGCAGGTGCAATGTTCGGCTGGTCAATCGCACTTTATTCGATTATTTACCAGTTCTGCAGCACTCAGATAATACAGATGCTCTACAAACGCTACCAGAAAGAAACACTTTTCATTATATCCGACAAAGCCGATGAAATATACCGTCTTATAAAAGATACCACCAACCATGATGCCACTCTTTTCCACGGTATCGGCTGTTATGAAGCAAAAGAAAAAGAAATGATATATTCCGTAATTAATACAGACGCAAGGAGGCAACTGATACCATTAATACATTCGGTTGATCCTCACGCCTTTATTAATGTTGTTAAGACAGAAGAGCTTGCCGGAAGGTTTCATGACATTCCTAATGACTGACAACGCCTTTTAGTCTTTCCATACACTCTTCTATTATTTTTCTCGGTGCGGCAAGGTTAATTCGTTGAAAGTCCTGACCTGACGCACCGAATATTTTCCCACTGTCAAGCCATAACTTTGCCTCGTATATAATGCGTCTGTCAAGTTCCTCATAATCTATGCCTGTTCCTCTGAAATCAAGCCATGTAAGATATGTTCCCTCACCATCAATGACCTTTACGCCCGGAAGGTTTTTTTCCGTATATTCTTTTACATATTTCCTGTTATTTCTGATATATTCAATAACACCGTTATACCATTCTTCCCCGTTAACATAGGCCGCCTTTACCGCAGCATGTCCTAACGGACTTAACTGGCTTATTCCCGCCGCATCCACCTGATGTCCGAATTTTTTTCTGAGTGTCCTGTCAGGTATAAATATATTGGATATTAACATTCCCGCAAGATTAAATGTTTTGCTTGGTGATGTGCATATTACGGATATATTTTCAAATTCTTTTTTTACATTACAGAATACCGTATGCTCGCCCTCAAACACAAAATCACTGTGAATCTCATCACTTACAACAATAACATTATGTTTAAGGCATATATCTCCGAGTTTTAAAAGTTCCTCTCTGGTAAATACCCTGCCGGACGGATTATGGGGACTGCAGAGGAGAAAAAGTTTTACATTATTATCAACTATCTTTTTTTCAAAATCTTCAAAGTCTATGTGATATCTGTTGTCTTCAAGAAGTACAAGGTCATTGCTCACAATTTTTCTGCCATTGTCATTAATAACCTCCGAAAACGGATAATATACAGGCTGCTCTATAAGTACGGCATCTCCCGGCTCTGTAAATGCTTTAACCGCCATTGCAAGTGCAAACACTACACCCGGTGTCTTAATAATCCATCTTTCTTCCACATCCCAGTTATGATGTCTTTTCATCCATCCTGCAACAGCCTCAAAATATTCTTTTCCTGTTTCGCTATAGCCGAAAATACCGTGTTTTACCCTTTCAATAACCGCATCTTCCACATAAGATGAAGTTTTAAAATCCATATCCGCAATCCATAACGGAAGTACATCTTCAGGCATGCCTCTTCTTTTTGCAAAATCATATTTAAGGCAATCCGTATTTTTACGGTTTATTATCTCATCAAAATTAAGATTTCTTTCTGCCATATTATTCACCAGCCTTTCTAAATACTTCTTCAAGTTCATTTATAAGGTCTTCATAATCCTCTATTCCCACAGACATTCTTAAAGTACATTCGGTTATTCCGTTCTTTTCCCTTACTCCTGCAGGGACATCTGCGTGTGTCTGTGTTGTGGGATACGTTATCCTCTTGCCTGTTTTTTTAATATTTCATAACCCGGATGTGTAGGCAGCCCCGGATAAAATACTTCTTTTACAATGCTCTGTTTCTGAAGCCAGAGTGCAATTCTTTCCGCATTTTCCGATGATCTTTTCATGCGAATTCCAAGGGTTTTAATTCCTCTTAAAATAAGCCAGCTGTCAAAAGGAGCAAGACCTGCTCCTGTTGTTTTTATAAGGAATCTGAGTCTGTCCCTTATCTCTTCCCTGTTGGTCACTATAAATCCCGCAAGGGTATCATTATGTCCGCCAAGGAATTTAGTTCCGCTATGGATTACTATATCTGCTCCCAAATCAAGGGGATTCTGGAAATAAGGAGATAAAAATGTATTATCCACTATTAACAGGCAATTATGCTTTTTTGCGATTTCCGATATTTTGGCAATGTCGGATACTCTCATCATAGGGTTGGTAGGGGTTTCAATATATATGGCTTTTGTATTTTCTTTTATCCTGCATTCAATGTTTTCACGGGAGCAGTCAAGATATGTTATCTCATAATTATTTTTTCTGCATACGTTATCAAATAGTCTTGTACTTCCTCCGTAAATATCAGCTTCAACGATAATATTATCACCCGGGTTAAAGAGTTCCATCGTAAGCGTAATGGCTGCCATTCCCGTTGTCAGTGCAAATGCTTCAATTCCGTTTTCAAGATTGGCTACTGTTTTTTCAAGCACCTCCCTTGTAGGATTCTGTAGTCTGCTGTAGTCATATCCCGTACTTTGACCGACTCCCGGATGTGCATATGTTGCAGTCTGGTATATCGGATAACTTATTGCTCCGTAGTTATCTGCTTTTCCCTCAAGTTCTTCTAAATGTAAACATCGTGTATTAATTCCTCTTGCCATATTTTGTCCTCCGTTTTATTCCTACTGTTTTACTAGGATTATTAACTGTAAAAATATTATCACAGAAGACATTTATTGTATAATCTTTAAAATTTATGATTTGTTATAGGTAATCTTTATATCAAAAAACCGCTGTGAGAATTCCGGATTCCCACAACGGTTAGAAATATTATTGATTTATAACCTTTTTCATCCAGATATGAGGGTGTCCTTCGTCCTCTCCTATCGGACCATAGCCCTCATATCCCGAATTTTCATAAAAGCCTCTGACCCTGCACTGGGCATGAAGAATTATCTCCTTACCGCCCTTTTTCAAAACGATTTTCTCCGCTTCTGCAAGAATAACCGTTCCAAGATGCAATCCACGATATGATTTATCTACCGCAATTCTTCCAAGAATATATGTATTATCTTCTCTATAAATTCTGCATGTGGCAACAGGCTTTTCATTGTTATATATAACAATATGTAAAGCCCTGCTCATCAATTTCATCAAACTCGTTTTTATAGCCCTGCTCGGACATAAAAACATTACGTCTGATATTCATTGCATCCTCCTGCAGATAGTCATAAACTTTAACTTCCATAGCTTATCCTCAATTATTTTTCTGTGCTTTCTCTTCTCCCATACTTTTAGGAAGAATAATATTAAGCAATATTGCCGTAACAAAAACAAGTGCCACACAGTTTTCAGCAAATACGGACCTTACAATATCAGGAAAAATATTAAATAAATCAGGACATTGCGTAAAGCCTAATCCAATACTGAGAGAAAGAGCTGCTATTGTAATATTGCGCTGTGTATACCCGCATTTTCCTATCATTTGGACACCGCTTACAACGATTGTACCAAACATCATTATCGTACATCCGCCAAGCACCGCACTCGGCAAAGTGGCAAGCAGACTTCCTACTGCCGGGAAAAATCCCGCCACTACCATGATTATCGCTCCTGTAGAAATAGCATATCTGTTAACAACCTTTGTCATTGCAACAAGTCCTACATTCTGGCTGAAAGAGGTAATCGGCATACATCCGAAAATTGAAGAGAGTGCACTTACAAAACCGTCACAGGCAATGGAACCTGAGGTTTCTTTTTCCGTAACATCCCTTCCAAGTCCTGATGATGCAAGGGCAGAGGTATCACCGATAGTTTCCGTTGCCGATACCAGGAAAATAAGAATAAAAGAAAATATTGCATTGGCATTAAATTCAATTTTAAAAGGCATAAAATGAGGCAGAGCGATAATATCAACATCATGAAGTGCTGAAAAATCCACCATTCCCATACAAAGTGCCACAATATATCCCACAACAAGTCCGAATAAAACAGAAAGCTGTTTTAAATAGCCTTTTGCAAGTATATTGAATAAAATGCAGCTTACAAGGGTTACAATTCCAAGTATCCAGTTGTTGGCAGAACCAAAATCTGCTGCTCCCGTTCCTCCTCCGAAGGAAGCCGCACCAACAGAAAGAAGTGAAAATCCGATTGCCGTAACAACCGTTGCTGCTACAATCGGCGAAATAACTTTTATCCAGTATTTTGCAAAAAGTCCCAGAAGTCCTTCCACAATACCGCCTATTAATACTGCACCCATCAGGGTTCCGTATCCGTACTGTGCTCCTAAAGTACAGGCAAGGGATACAAACGTAAAGCTGATTCCCATTACTATAGGCAGTCTTGAACCTATTCTCCATATAGGGAACAGCTGTATAAAAGTACCTATTCCGGCTATAATCATTGCACTCTGGATTATCATGGCCGTGTCCTTTGCCCCAAGTCCACAGGCAGCCGCAACGATTATAATAGGTGTGATATTGGCAACAAACATCGCCAGTATGTGCTGTAATCCAAACGGAAACGCCTTTAATAAATTAATCTTTCCGTCAAGCGAATATAATGCTTCGACAGTATCTTTATTCTTTTTTTCTTTAGTCATTGTATTCTCCTCTTACTGCTCCCTGAAGTTAATTGTTCCTGTAGTTGCATCCATTGAATCAACAATAGCAAGAGATTCAAGCTGATATCCGAGATTTCTTATAATCTGACCACCGACCTGAAAACCTTTTTCGATTGCGATACCGATTCCTTCAACAGTACCTCCTGCCTGATTCACAATTGAAATAAGTCCCTGTAATGCACAGCCATTTGCAAGAAAATCATCAATTATAAGCACATGGTCGTCTTCATTTAAAAACTTCTTTGATACAATAACCTGATTCTTGCATTTATGGGTAAAAGACTCAACCTCCGCAATATACATATCACCGTCTATATTAATACTTTTTGATTTTTTCGCAAAAACAACAGGTACGTTAAAGTGCATTGCAACAACACACGCAATTCCGATACCTGATGCTTCCACCGTCAATATTTTATTGATATTTTTGCCTTCAAATCTCTTCTTAAATTCGGCACCCATCTCATTAAATAGCGTTATATCCATCTGATGATTTAAGAAGCTGTCAACTTTTAGTACATTCCCTTCCTTAACTATTCCGTCTTTCACTATTCTTTCTTCCAAAAAATTCATATTATCTCCGATTTATCCGGGATTGCTTCCCTGTATTTCGCATATAATGTTATCATTCTTCAAGATTCATTTCAACAGAATACGGTTTTATTTTTCCTCGAACATATATCCGACATTTACCTTTGTCACAATGTTCTTTCCTTTATCATTCAGCGTTTTTCTTATTCTTTTAATATGTGTATCCACAACTCTTGTATCCCCGTCGTAATCAAATCCCCAGATTCTGGTAAGTATGGTATCCCTGTCAAGTACCCTGCCTTTATTTTTAATAAGATGTCACATATTTTCTCTGATTCCCTGTATCAGGCAAAACGAACCCCCTGCTATACACGGTATGCCTATTACCAGACTCACTAAAACATATCCCACATAATCCATCATGCTGTACGCATAATCCGAGGGTAAATACATTTTGGTAATGGTATCATATTCTGCCACATACGATTTTTCGGGTTCGTCCTTTTTATAAATGATATCATAATTATCTGCTAACCGGTCTGTAAATTTTCCTCTTTCTCCATAATCAACCGTATATGCATTGCCATCTGCATGATAAACAAGCGTTGCATAATGGTAGTAACTGTCTGAATCCCATGAATTGCTTGTAGAACCTCTGTCAGTTGTTTCTCCTACCGTATGCACATAATCCTTGTAATCTTTTGCTCTATTTATATTTTTAACAATTACTCTTGGCAAAAACATAAAAGCAAAAATACCGGCAACGAAAAATACAATTCCCATTAAAAGAATAACAGGTCTGTCATTCTTCTTTTTAAGCGGAGGTGCATACCTTGAGAGCCATGTATAATTTTCATCCTTTATCTTGGAAAATTTATCAAACAGCCGTTCTTCTGTTAAATATGTTATTCCGGTAACACAAGTCTGTTCCCTGATATAATTATTGATATCACCATCCTTTTCCATTACAACATCAATGTCAAAAATAGCTCTTCTTCCCTTTTTACATTCGTCGTATGTACTCCGGTTGACACTAAGCACCATGTCCCTTCCGTCGGCTCTCGTTATAGTTACCAGATATTCCCTATTATATTCGTCTCCTGTTATTTCCTTAGATTTGATTTTGACTGCTAATCTAACGCTTTCTGTCTTTAACATTATCTTTCTCCCATCTTAATTTATTTCAGGCACGTATTTTTCATTCATCATACAGATGTATGTCTTACCCTTTGCAATTTCAAGCGGCTTACCGTCCATTGTTGTCATAACAAACGCATTACCGTACTGGCTGTCGTCATTATAATCGCCCTTAGTCCAGTTAATCTTTATATATTTTCCACCACTGATATAATATCCGGTACCTCCTGCCATATTGTATTTCTGGCGGCCGGTTCCTTGTGAATCCTTCTCTGTCCAGTTAGGTACAGGAAGAATAATTACATTTCTTACCCTTATATTTTCGCTGTTAGTCTCATCAATATACGGTTCATTCCAGAAATCCACGGAATAGTCATTTGCATCAGAATTATATTTAAAACTTGTATTCTTATAACCGGAAAAATTTACTTTAACATTAACCGCACTTTCTCCGTCAGGTGTACCCTCTCCGTCTTTTGCGAAATTAAATTTTGTATAGTCATTCCTTGTGTGTGCCGTATTTATATTTTTGTCTGAAATAATTTTTAACAGATTAGGTCCTGTCGTATATAAGGAATGTTCCAGTCCAACGTTATGCATCCTGTAATCATCCCGGAAAAATGCAGAGCCCGCATCTATTCCCGCATTGCCTACGCAATTAAGGGTGGTATAACCTGACCTGTTAATCTTATCGAATATCCATGGGTCTCCGCCTGCATGAACAACGATTGCATCAAATCCCATGGCCCAGGATAAAAAATATTCCCTTGTGGACCTTATTGTACCGATTTTATCTACTCCTTCAAGGCTGTTGTAAAAGCCGAGAACTCTGGTTATTCCGCCCTCTTCCGTCATTTCTATATACATGTCAGCCTTTGAATTACCACTCTGTGGCAGTGCCTGTCTTATTGTGTTAAGCATTATGGCATAAGGTCTTGTTCCTAAGTAATCCGTATCCGTCTTTTCTCCGGTAAAAGGATTAATATAGCCCTCCTCTGCTTCCTCTGTGGGAGCCTCTGTTGTCGGATGCTCAGTTGTCGCAGGTTCGGTCTCCGTTGTTGACGGTTCGGTCACCTCCTGCCTGTCCTTTTTACCGCAAGAAGTCATACATACAACAATTCCTGCAATAATTATAAACATTAAAACAGAGGCTGCATTAATGCAGCCTTTTTTATGTTTATTTATAAAATCACTGTTACCTTTTTTCATTCCTCGTCACTTCTTTTCTAAAGATAAATATATTTTACAATAACAGCTATTTTATATCAATGGTTTATTCCATATAAATTCTTGCTTCGTAAGGATATCTATAGTCTGTCCATAGAAATTACATACAACAACCATGCTCTTACCTGCATATTCTCTCTTATATGCAAAAATAACACGTCACACCACATACATTTATTAAGTCTTTGAATAATTTTTTATGAATACAAAAAAATAAAACCGGAATACTACCTTTGTATAAACACTCTTATATGGAAAGGATGTAACGCAATGGTATTAAAAGAAAAAGAACGTTCAGTAATTGAAGATTTACAAAATCAGGAAAAAAGCTGTATGGAAAAGTACGCAAAGTATGCCGGCCTTGCAAAAGATCCGGAATTAAAAGCCCTTTTTAAAGAACTTCATAAGCAGGAGCAGAAACACTATGATTCTTTAGGCCAGGTTCTTTCCGGCACCGTTCCTGATTGTGACTGCAACGACAGTGCCGGCAAGGATTATTCACCAAAAGCCACCTACAACGATATGACCAACTCCGATGACAAACAGAATGACGCTTTCCTTGCAACAGACTGTATCGGAACAGAAAAGCTGGTATCAGGAGAATACAATAGTGATGTTTTTGCATTCGGTAAAAGCAATATAAGGAAATTACTTGCTGATATCCAGATTGAAGAGCAGAATCATGCCGAAATGCTTTATAAATACAAGACAGCAAATGGAATGGCATAGAATCGTTATAAATAAAAAGCTCCGGTCATCTGTTACGACCGGAGTTTAATTTTATATTATTATTCTATTTTTTCAGGCATAATTTTATCAAAACAAAGCCAATACTTAAAGCAGTGATAACCGGTAATCCCACAAAAGAAAACAAGCAAAGTATTTCCGGTTTATAGCTGATTGTCATACCTAAAACAAGGAAATGAAGCAAACCTAAAAAAGCAAACATTGCAAATCCCCATATCAGGTCATATATACATGCCATTACCTTATATGCATTTCCAAGCTTCTTAATAAGATCCAGCTTGCCACCAAATGTCTTTATAATTATAATCATTACAAAAAAATAGATTACTAATCCCAATATGTACATTAATAAATTATAATCATAATAGATACTGCTTAAAAAAAATGAACTGTCTGTACCGGTCTTTACACCAAACAACATCTGAATTAATACAGCAATACATGCAGCTATTGTCAGCACCATCATCATTATGCTTTCATATAATAACAGTTTCAAAAAACTCTTAAACATATTTTTCTCACAATTCCTCCTAATATTATGTTCATAAAAAAATTAATGTAACAATACAAATATACAGATAAATGCAAGAAGAATCTGTACAATGACTAATGTTCTGTGCAAAACCTTAAAGAAACGTGGCGTTAACATTTTTATATTATTTTGAATACAGTATCTGGTCAAAATACCCACCGGTCCTGCAAGTGCTTTTGCATCTACATACGCCAATCCAGCTGCCTTTGCTGCCTGTCCTTTCAGATTAGCTCTCATGGCAGCATCATTTACTTCCATAGCTCCATCTAATCCACCATCCAGATGTATACACATAACTTCTGTTACTTTATAACTAATAGCATACGTAAATCCTGCAATGCTAAATAAAACAACCAATACCATGCATAGATTAACAAATATACCACCTCTGCACCAAAATGTTTCAGGTGTAAAATCAATATTAACATCCATTATATATGGAAGTGCCGATGTACCTAAACATAGCACTAAAAACAGAATAAGCGATAACATCATATTCCAGCCAATAACTACCATCAGTTCTGCTGAATAGCAGGATAACTTTGCAACCCTAAGTGATTTTCTTTTCTTTTTATTATATTTTTCCTGTGAATATTCTTTTTGTTGTATTGCCGGTTCATCATTCCAACTTTTCATTTTACTCATCAAATCTCCTTTTCTGCTAACCAATGGGCAACTCCGTCATTGTCATTGCTCTCTATTATCTTTGTAGCTATTGCTTTTAATTCAGGTTCGGCATTGGCCATAGCGTAGCACTCATCAGCCGCTCCAAACATTTCCAAATCATTTATTCCGTCACCAAATACCACAACGTAATCGCTTTTGGTAATCTGTTTAAGTTTTTTAACAGCGCTTGCCTTTGTAACATCTTTTGGCATAATTTCAAGCCATTGCTCATCAGAATAAATATCCCTCTGATAAACACAATGATATATGTCTTTATATTTATCATAAAACGGTTTGATTTTTTCCGGTGTTTCAATACAGGTAATATAAAAAATATTACCCGCCACAAGTTCTTCTTCCGAATCCACAATTCTTTTTCTCTCATCATTTCTTGATGCAGCAAAATCCAAAATGGTCTTTGAACTTTTTGAGGGATAATATGAGAATCGTTCTTTGCCGCCAACTATTGAATATACAATCGGATATACTCCCTCTGAAAACATTTCCCGTAATAAATTATACACATTCCTGTCAAAATAGGTTGCATGCAGCACTTCATGCGTACAATTGTCCACAATAAAAGCACCATTATATGTAATTACCGGTATTTTAGCATCTAATCCTTTGGTCACTTTGGATGATGTGTAAATAGACCTTGCTGTCGCATAAGAAAAAACTATGCCTTTTTCGGTTAAGGAATTAATAACTTCGTTGGTATATTCAGATGTAGTCTGGTTACTTCTTAATAATGTACCATCCAAATCGGATACATATAGAGTTTTGTTTTTCATATATTTGCTCATCATCCTTTGTATTCATACCATTATCAATTTCTATTTCTGCTGCCATACCATAACATAATTCAACAGAATTTTGCCAATGCCCTGCGACTGCATTGCCTCAGAAACAAAAATGCCTTCTATATATTCACCATTCATTCCGATAAAGCCCTGTATCTCATAATTATCTTCATATACATAGACGGTTGCCTGCAACAGCAGTTCTTTCACAAGCTCCAAATTTCTTTTCCAATATTGAGCAGGAATAAAATAATGGGCCTTTATATTGGTATACAACCATATATCTGCAACTATATTGATATCTGTCTTTCGTAATTCTCTGATCATAGCAAGATGCTCTCCTTCAGTTTATATTAACATTCGCGCATGTGAAAGTGCAAAGAGCATTTTTTTCACCCTTGGGCAGAAAACACAAAAACATTCCCGGAGCAAATCCTCTCTATCATTATCCTGGCACCATTGCTCAAAACTCTGCTTTCGCTTCTTAGCCATGGCCACCTCCATCAAGCATCATTTACAAAGTAAACAATGCAAGTATTTCACTTACGAGTTTATTTGTCCTTGCCTTGATCTGATCAACCGTCCAGTTGTCTGTGTTTACAAGATCAGCATTCAAATTCAGACCATTCAAATAACCAATCGGATTGCCATTGCTGTCCTTACGCTCTTTCTTTTCCTTAAAGGATTTATTACCGAGCGAGCTGTTATATCCAGTGATAGTCAGGTTTCCAAATGTGTGAGCATACTCCTCAAGGTATTCGTTAGCCTTGTCTCTATCGCCACTGGCAATCATATCAACCCAGACATCCGGAATGTTCTTTCCTTCCGGGAAGATGTGTTCAATGGTCCAAATGTACTGATTGCTTCCGTTCTTCTCCCACAGGTTTTTCTGGCTCTCTGCCGTCATACTCTGCTTTGCTATCATGCAAAGAATAAATCTGGTAGCACCAGTATTTTCTTTATAAACCGGTCCGCGGAGCTTCTCTTCGAAAACAGCATCATCAGCAGAAACTGCTATCAACTTTTCACGCAGCTTCGTGTAAATGCTCTCGCCGGTATAACTCTGCTTCTCCATCTCTTCGATGAAGGCCATAAACAAACGAGTTACATCTCGCGTAGGCGGAACGTCGGTCATGTTACGTCTTACAAAGAATGTGATCAGAAATCGAATTATTTTTACGTATAACGCCTCATCAATTCCGAGTGCATCCTTTTTCTTATCCAGGTAAAGCAGGAACAGATATGAAGGAACGCCTCCAACACGCTGCAGATCCAGGTAAGCTTCCTTAACAGTCGCCGTAAGATTATCTGTGTTTTGAAGAATGATTCTCGAATATATCTGTGCGTTTTCGTATATATCGTCCAGGAACTTAGACGGGTCCTTAACTACAATTTTTTCATAGATGTCCAGCATTGTAGATCTGGTCGCAATGGTTCCAAGCGGATAGAGCCTATCATCCCCCTGAACAAGGAATGGAACATTCATATCCTTGCGGAAGGCATTATAGTTCTGTCTGAAGAATCTCTCCCTCGCGCTATCGTCATCGCCAAGAGCATCCATTATCTGGGTCCAGCGGTCAAAGTAATAATCAAGATTATCACTGTCAGTGATATCCAGCCGGGCCAGAAGTAAGTTCTTAATCAGGTCAAGTGACGTAAGCGGTGTGCCTCGATCATTCAATGACTCAAAAAGGGTGTACGCATCAGAGTGGTTTGAAACCTCGATCATAACTAGAATGGCCGTATTGACCTTCTCCAGAATCTCAAACATTGTAGCAACCTTATTATTGGAAGCTTCCAGTTCCCTATCGATATGTCTCTTGAAGTAGTTATAGCCCTGGAAGATTCTGCGGTTACCAGCAAACTTAGGTGTCTGATGCGGTGCAATGATTTTCTTATCTGCAAGCAGTCCCATATAGTCCTCCAGGTTTTTATGCTGTACCTGAGGAACAATACGAATCTCAGACTGCGTCTTCTTTATAACAAGTTTTCTCTTTAATTGTAGGATATCGGATTGCTGGTCTTCATCCAGGGAATCGCGGTTATCGTCAAGTGTGACATACAAAGCCGCGAGAAGAAGGCTGAGCGTAGTCAAACGCTGCTGACCATCAACCACCTCGAATTTCGGATTATTCAGAGTGTCCTGTGTGGTATTAATGCAGATAATAGAGCCCAGGAAATAACCTGCTCCATTCTCCATCAAGTCATTAAACAGTTCTTCCCACTGCTTAGTGCCCCAAATATATTCTCTCTGATATTTCGGGATCTCATAAATCGTCTTAGACTCCGGATCAAGAATCTGAGAGATCGGATACTTGTTTACATTGATATTGTTAATATTCATGCTCTCACTCCGCTTCGTTATTTATTTTAGAGCCATCCGGTAGCACAAATCCCAGGTCAAAATCCACCCCGACAGCATCCGCGATCTGTTTTAACTCATCTACAGAGAGTGTATCCCTCTTCAGCTTCTTATTCAGATTCTGAGGAGTCTGTCCAATCCTGCGGCTGAGCTCCGCTAATGAAATGTGCTATTTCTTACAAAGCTCCCTAACTAGGTCTGATGTCTTCATCCGTAATATTCTCTGAATATATATTATAAACCTCCAGGTTGATACTTTCAATCTTTTTGTATAGCCGTGCCTTAACAATAAAAAACTCCGAGCATGAAATCTCACGCCCAGAGCTACCCTTTCAAAGTATTCATTTTTCTATCTAAAATACTTCTTATTTCTTTCAGATTTTTATTCTGAAAAGTTTCAGTCCATTTCAAAAGGTTATAGACCGATTTCAAAGTTTCTCTTTTTCCTTTTTGTATTCCCAATTTTCTTTTTATATAGCGCATAATAATTCTACTTTTATATAAATAACCAGGCATATCTAAAACATATATTTTATCAGCTTCATCAAAACTTTGCTGTACCCAGGCATAATATACCCCCTCAATTATCCACTCATCATTATTATATAATATTTCCTGTAATAACGCTTTTCGTTCATCAAGCGTTCTCTTTTTGCCATATTCTTTGGCGTTATTATCCCATTGAATATCATCTAAGTCGAAATGGGAAATATTATATTTTTTGAAAGTGCATTTGCTAAATAGGTTTTTCCAGAACCACTGCAACCAATAATATGTATTTTCATAAGTCAATATTCTCCACAAATTCCAGTTTTGATTTGACTTAATTCATAACATTTATTAACTGTTATATCTTATCCTCGTGAAGTCCGCAACCCCTTGAAAATGCTAAATTTGTAGCGAGTGAGTTTGCCCTTACGCTTTCCCTTGTGTTATATCCTTTTCCCTCATGTTACGAATGCTCACAAGGGCAAAATTAAGGGAAAGAAAATCCAGTAACAAATTATAACATGAAATGAAAATGGCAGGAAGAACGGATTGAAATGCTTTCAAAACTTTTAGAAAATTAAGGAAAGGACAGATAAGATATGAGATTGATTTATGCAAGATATAATCCGCAATGTAATAGCATAGATGTAACCACGTTTGAAAATGTAGTGCTTAGAATTGATTGCAATAAGGCAGAGGAAGGATTGAGAACTACTCCCGGTTCCCAGTGTTCGTTGAATGCTTTGGCTATTGATAATCCATTAGAATATGCAAGATTATACTTGGATGGAGAAATGCAAGTATGGGTTGATGCAGAGGATCGTTTAGATACGTGGTGATTTTGCTAATATAATATCATGATAGAGGTCTAGTACTAAAAATTCCAGAAAAATATATAGAACGTACGGTTATTCCATAATAAGAGGCAGGAATCTTAAGTTTCTAGATGTTTGAATTTTGCCTTAAGGTAAATAGAGAGGACACGTTGATTTTTCAGTGTATCCTCTCTATTTAAAATTATTTTTAAATAGTTCTTGCACAAAAACAAATAGCATGCTAAAATCTATTTAAAGAAAGTTTTAAATAGGTAAAAGATATGGGAGAAACTAACATTTTTAAAGTATTGGCAGATAGCCAGCGAAGAGACATTCTTATTATGTTGAGAAATGAGCGATTAAATGCTGGAGAGATTGCTGAAAAATTACAGATCACACCGGCTGCTCTTTCTTATCATTTAAAATTATTAAAAAACGCAGATTTGATATCTGAATATAAAGAGAAAAACTTTGTTTATTATGAAATCAACACTACGGTTTTCGATGAATTAATTATATGGGTTAACCAGTTTGGAGGGAAAAAAGAATGAAAAAAGTAATGTGGATAGTAGCAATGATACCAGTTGTAGTTACAAGTGTTGTACTACAGTTTATGCCTGATATTATACCTATGCATCATGACTTGGAGGGAAACACTGACAGATGGGGAAGTAAAACAGAAAGCTTTATTTTTCCGGTAATTATTTTGTTTATTACACTGGTTTGGCACTTGCTAATCTATGTGTTTGAGAAAAAATCAAAAAATGCAAATACAGAAAAGGAACAGATGGAAGCAAAATCTTCTGCAAAGGTATTATGTGTTGTAGGAATTTCGCAAGCAATCATGCTCGGGATTATGCATTATTTTATTCTTTATTCTTCTTGGATACAGGCAAATGCAGGTGGTGAACATGCGGTTATTGACATTGCAAAAGTTTCATGTATTTTGTGTGGTATTATATTTATTGTATTAGGAAATTTTATGACAAAGGCAAAACGAAATGCAGTAGTGGGAGTTCGAACCGTTTGGAGTATGCACAATGATAATACATGGAGAAAGAGTAACCGCTTTGGTGCAATATGTATTATTATTACGGGGTTATTGACTATCATTACAACCGTATTTACAAGTGGGATGACTGGCACAATCTTTATGTTGATTTATTTATTATTAGCAACAATTGTAACTGTGGTATACTCAAAAAAGATATATGATAAGGAAATAAAAAAATAATTTGTATCTTTATGCGAGAGGGTGAAATTCCAGTCTTTTACGGAGAGATAACAAACGAAGGGAGGCAATTGCCTCCCTTCGTTTGTTATCTACTCCTTCCATGGTTTGGTGGAGAATATGGTCTTGTTAACTCTCGCTCCTTTATGTCCTGTTTCTTAGATATAAGCCTATCGTGTAGAGACTGCGGCTTTTCTCCATACCGTTGTTTCCAATTCTTAAGGCTGTCCTGATAATCCCCATAAGCTGTCTCTGACTTATGAAATGCTTTGTAGAAGGCTTCCGCATTCTGATACCCGTATTCCTTTACGATATGGGATAATCGGGCTTTCATTCGGGAAATACGTTCCTCCAATCCGGCTATCTCTGTTGAAAGTTCGGAACGCCTTTTTGCTTTGAAGATACCTTTGCTGTCGGACAGTTCAATTTCAAGGTCACTTCGCTGTTTCTCGAGTGCAAAAATTGCTTTATTCTGTTCTTGCAGCTTTTGATAAATTTCGCATAAGTGCTTGTAAGAAACTGCTTCCGGTGATGGCTGTGGTCTTGGCGGTATGGCAGGCTTTGGTGTATCTGTCTGCTTTCTGCTTTCTTCTGGTACAGCTTTCTGCTCTTTGAAATCTGTGTTCTCCGGTCTTGCTTCAAGCTCTTTGGAAATTACTTTATCTGCAAGCTCCAGAGTTTTGAGAAATACTTTGGAGATTAACAGTTCTAATACTGCAATGGCAGTACCGATAATGGAAGATAACAGATTCGGTCTGTTTCCGTAAAGCCATACGGATTCCACAATCTTGTCCGTTATCCGTTCCTTTTTTATCTGCATGATTTCTGACTTGGAAACACCCGTTACAATCGCTCTGTCAACAGTCTGATTCCACAAGGTGCGTTTACTGTTGTCTGCCTCAATCTCGGTGGCTTTCGGATTGTTCTTACCAATCTTTTTGGTGGCAAGATACATACCGCCACGCTCAAAAACTTCTAACCGCTGGCTTTTATCCCACACATACTGATTGATAAGATTGGTATAATCCTGCTTGACGGTATCAAGGAAATTTTCAGCCTTGAAGTGTTTATCCTTAATGGAGAAAATCTGTCTTTCGTATACCTCACCTTTGTGAATCACCTTACACCTTTTACGGATATTTCCTTCTTCATCAAGTATCTCTTTCTTGGTGCGTACATGATTTCCCTTTTCGTCATAGAACATATTGCGGGTGGCAACCTTTTCTATGGGCTGTTCCAAGAGTGTACGCTCCGAAAAAATGAGATGGATGTGATAGTTGGTTTTCCGCTTATTGTGATGCAGGGCTGCGATACAGTCCGTTCCGTAAGTCTGTCTGAAATGGTCTGTAAATATCTGCAACAGTCTGTCTGGAGGATACTCCGTAAAAGATTCCGGCAGGGCTATGATCAATTCCCTTGCCTCAATACATTTCCCCTCCGTACCGTTTTTTTAAAATTCTGCCTGATTATATTTTGCAAGGTCAGTCCAAAAATTACGGTCTGTGGTTTCATATACCGCATACAGATTTTCCTGCTTCTTTGGGCTTGAAATATAATAAATTCTTCCCCGGACATTGTGGAGCTTCGTCATCTGAATAAATGAATTTCTTGGCATGTGCTTCCTCCTTTCCGTATCTGCCAAGTACAAAGCTGCAAGAAATGAGGATGGGAAACTTTCTAATGTGAAAGTGAGTAGGCTACATAGGTAGCCTGTCTACGAACATATCCGCCTGTCGGCGAAAAGCTCCCAGCAGGGCGAAATACACAGAGTACAAATCGTAAGATTTGTGCGAGGGGTGTATTTCGCTCTCAAACGCCGAGGGCTTGTATAAAAAAGTTTCTTCCCCACTTCTTAAATTTCCGGTTGTATCTTAGAGGAAGCACATGGTATAATCTATTTGCGTGTAGGTATATCATGGCTTCGGTCAGATACATACCTTAGGGATGGTCTTAGGACTGTCCCTATTTAATTTGTCACATTTCTTGTGACAGCTCTGACATTTCCTTTGTCCCTTAAGTCCCTGCCTTCATTGGCGGTCATGAACTTTTCAAGCATATCCGTTTTGATAAGGACTTTCCGTCCTACCTTCAATACCGGAAGCTTTTTCCATTCTACCAGTTTCCGCAGGGTATTTCTGCCGATACCCGTATAGTCGGCAGCTTCCTCAATGGACAGTGCAATCTTCACTTCTGTCATTAAAACACCTCCTCTTGAATTGCATAATGCAATTTTGTGACTATGCCTACTATATAACTTTTATATCTTCTTGTCAAGCGTTACGAAATTTTAAAAGCAATTATTAACTTGCATATTGCAATGCTACTTTTACTGTGTTATACTTTAACCATACCGAAAAAGGAGGCGTATCAGAATGAAAGATAAAGAATTACGCAAGTTAATCGGTAGCAGGGCAAAACAACGCAGACTGGAATTAGGTGTCAACCAGCCTTATATAGCAGAAAAGATGGGAGTTACCGCTTCCACCATACAGCGGTATGAGGCAGGAACGATTGACAACACCAAGAAGCTTGTTCTGGATGGTCTGTCGGAAGCACTTCATGTATCAGTGGAGTGGCTGAAGGGCGAGACGGAAGAAATGACAAGTGATGTTACGGATAAAAGGGAATTACAGATTCGTGATACCATGACTTCCATTCTCTCCAAACTACCTTATGATATGAAGGCAGACGAAGCGGATTTTTCCAAAGATTTACTGCTGCTGATGTTGAAGGAATACGAATTATTCGTTGATTCCTTTCAATATGCCTGTAAGAATTTTAAAGGGAATACGGAAGATGCCACAATTGCAAAAGTAATGGGGTTTGAATCCAATCAGGAATATAATGAGATTATGTTCCTTAGGGAAATCACCCATACGGTAAACGCACTGAACGACATGGGCGACATTGTAAGGCTCTATTCCAAGAATCCCGAAACGGCAGCCGTAAGGCTTGCAAATCTTCTTTCAGAGAAAGACTCCGAACCGGTATAGATTAGACAACCGGAGTTATGATATACTTACACGCAGAAAGCATTTCATCAGTTCCGATTGTCGATATCGAAAGGAGTAACGATTATGGCAAAAGGTTCTGTAAGAAAGAAAGGCAAGAAATGGTACTACCGCTTCTATGTGGAAGATGCAAGCGGTAATCTGGTGCAGAAGGAATTTGCAGGTACGGAAAACAAAAGCGAAACGGAAAAGCTGTTGAGGCAGGCAATGGAGGATTATGAAGCCAAGCGGTTTGTTGCAAAGGCTGAAAACATCACACTCGGAGAGTTGCTTGACCTGTGGGCTGATGAAGAATTAAAGACAGGCACATTGAGTAATGGAACGGTTGGCAATTATCTTCAGACAATTGGGAGAATCAAACAACACCCTATCAGCAAAAGGAAACTGAAAACGGTGACTTCGGTACACCTGCAGGAGTTTATGGATTTGCTCTCATTTGGAGGCACTGTGGGAGATTTTATATCAAAAGGATATTCCATTGATTATGTAAGGTCATTTTCAGCAGTATTGCAACAGTCATTCCGGTTTGCGGTATTTCCGAAACAGTTTATTACCTTCAATCCCATGCAGTATGTGGTGATGAGGCACAAAAAGGAAGAAACGGATTTGTTTGCGGATGAAACAGCCGCAGACAGAGACAAGGTTAAACCGCTTTCCTTTGAAATGTACCGGAAACTGATTGAACAGCTTGGAAAACGAAGTGGGGATGCGATTCTTCCGGTTCAGATAGCATACTTTACAGGTCTCAGACTTGGAGAGGTAGCAGGTCTGACATGGCAGGATATCAACCTTGAAGAACAGTATCTCACTGTACGCAGGAGCATCCGCTACAATGGTGCTACCCATAAGCACGAAATCGGTCCGACAAAGTGGAAAAAGATCAGGGTTGTTGACTTTGGCGATACCCTCGCAGATATTTTGAGGAATGCAAAAAAGGAACAGCACAAAAACCGTTTTCAGTATGGGGAACTCTACCAGCGGAATTTTTACAGAGAAGTAATGGAAAAGAATCGGGTGCATTACGAGTATTATCATTTGGGAATGACAGAGAATGTGCCGGAAGATTACACCGAAATCTTCTTTGTATGCTTAAGGGAGGATGGTTGTCTGGAACTTCCGGCAACCATAGAAACAGCCTGCCGGACAGCAGGAAGAAAAGTACCGGAGCTTGAAGGTTTCCATTTCCACACACTGAGGCATACCTACACGACAAACCTCTTATCCAACGGGGCTCAGCCTAAGGATGTGCAGGAACTGTTAGGACACTCAGACGTGAGTACCACCATGAATGTCTATGCCCATGCTACAAGGGAAGCAAAGCGGACTTCCGCAAGACTTTTTGATAAAGTGGCAGGCAACGATTAAACAACTGAATAATGAATTTTCCCTTGTAATTATCCCATAAGGGCAAAAACAAGGGAAAAGGATACATATATAGAATTTTCAATGGCGGGAAGCCTTGAAAATAAGGGAAAGTTAAGAGAGTTAATAGATAAATTCCAGTTTAGCAAACTCCTTTTATTCCTGCTGAATCATCTTAAAATGCTTCAATGCCTCTACAATTGCGCTTTCTTTATCGGATTTGTCTTTATTTATCCCTTTGCTTTTTCTTCTAACTCAGGCAAATATCGGTCATAATCAGACATAAACAATCTGTCCTGAATTACACGATATTTCTCGAATTCCGTTTCTGCGTAAAGTTTTGCCTGCTCTGCACTTATCTTGCCTGCTCCTGTGAGAATTTCAGCACCATTAAATTCAAGGAAACCGTCAAGTCTTTTCGCCCAATCCTCCATACTCATAGGAATATGACGTTCGGCCTGCAACTCGGCATAATCGAGATACAGTCCCATATGTTCCTTTTCCGCATCCGCTCGTTCAACAATCAGTTCCGCAGCAGTATGTCTGTGCGTGGCATAGTGCATTTTGTTCTGCACCGTTTTGAAAAAGCGTCTTGTGGTTTTTGCATCTTTATCATAGTCGAAAGCTGTTGCATAAAGGTCTGTAACCTTTTGGTAGAATTTTCGCTCAGACAGGCGAATTTCACGAATGTACTCTAACTGACGGTCAAAATATCCATCTGTGAACATCGTACCCTTCTTTAGACGGTCTACATCCATTGTCCAGCCCTGAATGGTATAATCTTTTACAATCTGACCTGCCCATTTACGGAATTGAACTGCTCGTTCATTATTAACTTTAAATCCAACTGCAATAATTGCCTGAAGATTATAGTGATTTGTTTGATAATTCTTCCCATCGGCGGCAGTTGTTAAGTATTTCTTAATAACTGAATCCTCGAATAATTCGCCGTCTTCAAAGATTTTTTTCAGATGTTGATTGATCGCAGACACAGAAACATCATACAGTGTTGCCATCATTTTCTGTGTGAGCCATATATTTTCGTCCTCATAACGCATTTCGAAGCTATCTGCCTGATTTCCCACAGAAGCAACATATGTGAGATATTCCGCAGCACTTGAGCGAATACTTATTTCATTTTTCTTCTTTGCCATTTTGGGCACCTCCATCAAAAAGTGTCACCATCGGTGTCACTTTTTCTTTTACATAAGCCAATTCAATATCGTACCCCAAACCCCAAACATATTTCATTTTATTTGTTGCACTACTCAATAATCATAATAAATATGTTACTTTTGGCTTTCATTAATTACAGAATTTTCATCATATACCTTGGTTCATATTCTATATATCCGTGTTTCGGATAAAAAGCATAAGATTCAAACCACTGCTCTTTTGGTGTCCCCAAATGTACTTTTGAAACCGTAATACCGTTTTCACACATCCATACCTCTGCCGTATCAAGTAACTTTGAACCGATTCCCTTTCGTTTTAATGATGGTTTTATATAAAGCCTATCACAGACTTACAGGATTTTATTAAAAACTAGCCTTCCGAGCTTACTACCTTTGATGAAGCTCTTGTAAAGCGCTGGCTGAAGCAAATCACAATATGGGATGACCATTGCACAGTTGAATTGAAATCCGGACTTAAGGTCGATGTTGAAAGATAAGCATATACGCACGAAACCCTCCCAGCCATGATGGTTGAGAGGGTTGTTTTGTTATCAGTCTTTATTCCCACCTCGATGGTACGGTGCTATATCCTTCCAAATAACACCATCCTTCGTATGATATCGTTGTCTATGCCCCGAAACATCATTCTCACTAGGCATAGACCTATTAGCCTTTTCTACTATATCCACAACTTTTTCAGCAATGCCAATACCTGTTGAATTTGAATCATTTTTAGGCATTGTGTTGTGAGCACTACTGCTAGAGCTACTTCCTCTAAAAGAGGATATTGCTTTCGCCGCTCCGCCAATTACAACACCTGCTATTTCAAGAGATTCAACCGGATGCTCAACAATAAATCTACCAACTGACTTCAAACCTCTAACAAACATATTGCTTTTCTTCGGAGTTTGAATTTTAGGAGGTGCGACCGTATTTTGCTTTTTATCCGTAATTTTATCTACTTCTTTATTTTGATTCAATACATCTTCAGATTTAACAGATTGAATTTTCTCTTCAGATTTTTGCTCTTTAAAGCTGCTGTCATCCTTTGGAACAATAACTACCGGCTCAGGTAAATTGATTACTTCACATGGAATAAATGGGCCATCACCAAAATCAATTTTTTCTTTAGTAACTGGATTGAAATACCAGTTTGTTGGATTTTTCCAGTTTCCATTATGAGCCTCTAAGTGCTCAGCTCTTGTAAGAAACTGAATGTTTCCGGGGTCTCCTTGATATTCAGGATACATTTCAGCGCTCTTCATATGCTGACCTTGAAATGCAACGCCATCGTCATCATAAGCTTTGCCTTTTTCAAGAATATCTTGCTGCTGTTTTGGAGTCCACTCTCTTGTTCCTTTACCTTCCTGAACAAGTTCTTGTTCCTTATTCCATGCAGCAAGTATCGCTTTATTGGATTCTGCTGTTCGTCTCGACATGGAATCAACCTCCTATGCCAAGCAAATCATACAGGTCATTCAAAAATGCTATGAAGTCATCATAGATTTCATCATCTTCAATTCTTCCAGCTTCCTGATTATAAATCGCGATTTTTTCACCAGCTTTTTCACAGAGAATAGGGTCTCCTGATGCGAGTGCACCGATGACGATATAATTTTCGCTAGGTCTGTCATTGTTATCTACATCAATTACAGGTTTATGCTCAATACCATATAACTGAATGCCTGCAGGCAAGAAAAACTCCCCACCATCAGAAAACAACAACCATTCCTTGAATTTTGTTGGAAGCTTTATATTACGCTCTTTCTCAAACTCTGATATCTTTTCTTCTGTGGTTTCTTCAAGGAAATTCATTTTACCTTGTTCATTGAATTTGTCCACAATCAATTTTAATTCTTCGGAAATCATCTTTATCACGCTCCTTATTCATTCTTCTTATTTTGATAGAATCCCTAAGTAGTTAAACAATGTATTCAGTCGCTTAATTTCTTCATTATATATCGTTTCTTGGTCATTAAAGCTTTGTACTCCGAGTGTAGTAACAATATGCTGCTTGGTATCAGAAATCTTATCCGCTGAAAGCAAATGGTCTAATAATATTCTATAATCATGAAGAATATATAATGGTGACATCACTGACGCTATATCCAAGTTATCTACCGATAAAGAAAGTTTAACCAAAATCGCTTCTATCAACTTAATTGACTGCCATGATGTATATTTGGCATTTCTTTCAGAAGAATCATATAGTACTTCATATAATTTTCTCATCTCGCCAACGTTAAACCCTTCAACAAGAATCTTATCGTAAGCGTTTATGACTTCTGCAACTGCAGTCTCAGTAAAAACAACCGGTCTTTTAATCTTTTTCTCATGTTCCAGACATTCATCAGTTAAGTGCGATAAATCGACTGAATGCTTTTTCTTTATATTTGAAATAAATGCGTCTTTGTTTATTAAGATTCTTTTTTCGATTATTGGCACACTGAATATGCATTTCATTTGAGCTTGATAGAATTCGGAATCAATCAATAAGTGGTCTGATGGAACATTAAATGGTTTCAATATGCCTTTAGTTTTATCATCCATATCGTCAATATCACCAAGCCACATTATCAACTTTCCATTAGTATTAAATCCAAATGGAATATTCCAGTCATATTGATACAACCCTGAAGAATCTTTTTTTGCAATATACCCATAGCTCTCTGAGAAAATTTCCACTTCATATTCTGGCATAGCCAAGAAAAACACTAAAGCTTCCTTCTCAAAATATACTGGGGTCAGGAAGCCTTCAACGGAATGCTCTTCATCGTAACACAAACCGGGAATATTGTAATAGTCCCTATGGTCATATTCGTAATTCTGCTCAACACAATATTCAAATTTTTTCTTATATCCAGTAGGATGAAATTTACCAATAGTCTGGTTTTCCTTAACCGCAGTTCTATATGCGCCATCAATCATCTGTTTCGTATGTTCAGGCAAGAATTCATTTCCGCATTTTTTACAACGTAATACAAGAATAGGAGAAAAATGCAAAATCCTACCTTCGATAGTACAAGTCAACTCAGTTTCAACAAGCTCACAACATCCATTACAGTTGGCGCACTCATCAAATCTATAAGTCTGATATTCTGTTATAAATTCATCGTATGAATCAAAACAACATTCCAAAACTACCACTCCTTCCATAACATCTAATCCACTGCCTGTTATACAGCCAACAGTCGAGTTGCCGGATTAGACAACATCTAAATTGCTCACTCAAATTGAGTTTGTACCCTAGATAACATCTATACTAGTGCCACAACCTATGACATCTAATTCACTGCCTAAACCCTCTGATTGTTTTTACAGTAGATATGTTTCAATATAAGAAATACGGACTTTCATGAGCTATTGCCTAATCTCAAAAAAGCCCGTAAATACGCTACTTTTCGCTATTTATTTTTCTTTCCTAGACATCAATACTACCGTCTCCACATGTCCCGTCCCTGGGAACATATCCACACAGCACACTTTCTTAACCTTGTAGCCTCTTGCCTCGAAAATCTCAATGTCCCTGGCAAGGCTTGTAGGCTTGCAGGAAACGTATACTATCTTGTTGACGCCGAAATCGATGATTTTGTCTATTGCCTTAGGGTGGATACCGTCCCTTGGAGGGTCAAGAACGATCATGTCGGGCTTGTCCTTGATATCGTCTATTACTTTAAGAACATCGCCGGCAATAAATTCGCAGTTGTCAAGACCGTTAAGGCGGGCGTTTTCCCTGGCGGCAACAACAGCCTCCTCAATGATTTCAACACCAACAACCTTTTTTGCGACTGGTGCAAGAATCTGGGCGATGGTGCCGGTACCGCTGTAAAGGTCGAATACAACCTGGTTGTCTATTTCTCCTACAAATTCCCTGGTTTTGGTGTAAAGCACCTCTGCTCCAAGAGAGTTTGTCTGGAAAAAAGAAAACGGTGTTATTTTGAACTTAAGACCGAGAAGTTCCTCGTATATGTAATCCCTGCCGTAAAGGACTTTAGTTCCCTCATTAATTACCGCGTCTGCAAGGGAATCGTTTACGGTATGTAAAATTCCGTTAAGAGTACCCTTGTAATCTGCTTTTTTCAAAAGTTCAACATACTCGGAAAGGTCAAAATCAATCTGTGTGGATGTGATGATATCAATGATTATCTCGCCTGTTTTGTATGCCTTGCGGACAAGAAGATTGCGAAGGTAGCCCTCGTGTGTCATTTTGTGATAAAAAGGAAGTTTCTTTTCATTAAAATAATCCACGGTGATCTTGAGAATTTTACTGTAATCCTCGTCTATATTTCTACAGCCGGTAACCGTTAAAATATCATAAAAACTGTTCTTTTTGTGAAGTCCCAAAGAAAGTGGGCCGTCCTTAAACTCATCACCAAAAGTAAATTCCATTTTATTTCTGTAGGCTGTTGTTACAGGACTGCCTGTAATACCTAAAAACTCATAATCGGAACAGACATTGTCAATGAGTTTTTTAACCTGGCCTTCTTTGATTGCAAGCTGGTTTTCATAAGATACCGACTGATATGCACAACCGCCGCAGACACCGAAATGAGGGCAGATGTCCGTAACGGACTCAAGGGGTGATTTTTCAAGCACCTCCAACAATCTGCCTTCGTATTTGCCGCTTCTTTTTTTATTAATCATAAAACGGATATTCTGTCCGGGAATTACATTCTTGACAGTAACCGTACCATTTTCACATTCAACTTTTCCTTTATTAGGAAAATTAACTTCAGTAACTTTTCCCTCGTATATTTCACCTTTTTTCATTCATATCTCCTTTTTTGTCTTTTTTCTGTTTGAAAACAGGGCAAAAAATATAATGGCAGTTCCTCCAACAATGAGAATTAAATCCATTATCAATTCAAATGCTTTTATTTCTTTGACTATAATAATTGTCGTGTCAATAAAAAGAATTACTATTATCGTCATAACGCCGACAAACGAAATTATTTTGGACACTCTGAGTTTTGGCTTGATTATCATCATGATGATGCCAACGATAAGTGGAGATAATGCAACTAATCTCTGCCAGTTTCTCCATGTATCATTGCCTCCAAGGAATCCTGAGATAATCTTCGTCTTTGATACAATAAGAAAAATACCGGCAACAAGCATAACCAGACCGCTTATAACTTCTATCAGTTCATTTCTAGCTTTGTGATTCATTCGTCCTCCAATTGTTTATATAGTTAATGGGATAAATTCTATTATATAACGTGCAAAAAAAGAGGTGGCCGGATGTTCCACCTCTTTTCACTTTAGTAAAGATTATTCTTCTTCGTCTTCGTCTTCGTAATCATCTTCAAAATCATCTTCATAATCTTCAAGATAATCAGGTTTAAAATATTTGCAAAGTGCAATTACAGCACCTGCAACTGCTGCTATTACTCCAATGATTGCGAAAACTTTTAATAATTTATTCTTAGATTTCTGTTCTTCCATAATCTAAACCTCCTATTAAATCTGTCTCTTATACACATCTCCGAGCCCACGAGACCGTACTAGATCTC
>ENA-OZDC01000179-OZDC01000179.1-human-gut-metagenome-genome-assembly--contig:-NODE-179-length-38456-cov-11.915731_pt1 | contig 38456 bp, 38 predicted proteins | sample MGYA00244082_ERZ653570 | MGnify/ENA primary metagenome ERZ653570 (study PRJEB26926, sample SAMN06164919) | human gut metagenome | biome: ENVO:00009003; feature: ENVO:2100002; material: ENVO:00002003... | reverse complement strand
TATGGGCGGAAAAGAGCCGGTCAAAACCGTTTTCTCCTTATCTGAATCCGCCCAAAGGTCTCTTTATATCTTGCTTTCGCCTATGACGGTGATGCCGTGGGCTTTTAGAAGCTCTGCCGTCACGCCGTCGCCGGGGACGAGCGTTCCGCTGAATGTGCCGTCATAGATCATGCCGCAGCCGCAGGACGGGCTGTTTTCTTTTAATATCGCAGTCTTTATATCAAAAACCTGCGCAAGGTGAAGCGCCGCCTCGGCGCCTCTTTGAAACTCGGCGGTGACATCCCTGCCGGTTTTCGAGACGACACCGTCGCCGAACCGCTCGGACGGCGTTCTCGGCGTCGTTAAGCCGCCGTAGGCTTCGGGACACACGGGGATAAGCTCGTACTGTGTTTTGAGTCTTGCGAGCTTCTCGTCCGGCAGGCGGTTGTTGCCGCCGTCATACTTGCAGTCAACACCCAAAAGGCAGGCGGAAATCAAAGCTCTTTTCCTCATCGCCGTCTGAGCCCCAATACCGCACCGCAGATGCCGCCGATTATATGCGTGAGCTGCGAAATGTTGTCGCTGAGCATGACGCCGTCGACTATCTCGTTGCCGAGGTAGAGCACCAGCACGAGAATGAGCGTGATGGGAATGCAGCCGTCACGCATACCGGCAAGCGACGCCATGACTATCATCATGAACACGATGCCCGATGCACCTAAGAGCATTGTTCCCGGGAACAGGAACCAATGTACCAGTCCCGACACGAGCGCCGTGATGATTATTGCGCTTAGAAGATTTCTGCTGCCGTACTTTTCTTCAAGGCTCGGGCCGACGACGAGTATCATCATCATGTTGGCTATGTAATGGCTGTAGTCCGAGTGGCCGAGCACATGGAGGATAAACCTCGGGTAAGTGAGTATATCGGTGAGCGGGGAATGCCACACGCTGAACAGGTATTTTGTTGTCCAGCCGTCGGTGAGCTTGCCTAAAAGCAGTGCGCCGAGCGACACGAGCGCAAAGGTCAGCACCACCGGTGAGTTATATTGCAGTCTGAACAGTCGTTTCATTTAAGGCTCTCCAGTGCGTTTTCGTAATAGTCCTTGGTGCGCTTGTCAAAGCAGACCATGCGCACACGCTCTATCTCCGGATGCTCGAACAGATACTCGGAAATGGCCTTTATGGCGATCTGCGATGCTTTGTCGAGCGGAAAGTGATACACGCCCGTGGATATCGACGGGAAATCCACCGTCTTACAGCCGTTTTCGCTTGCAAGCTCAAGGCATGAGCGGTAGCACGAGCGCAGAAGCTCCGGCTCACCGCGGCTGCCGCCGTGCCACACGGGACCGGGAGTGTGGATAACATACTTTGCGGGGAGCTTGTAGCCCTTTGTTATCTTTGCCTCGCCCGTTTTACAGCCGCCGAGCGTGCGGCACTCGGCCAAAAGCTCGGGGCCTGCGGCCCTGTGAATAGCGCCGTCAACTCCGCCGCCGCCGAGAAGCGAGCAGTTTGCGGCATTGACGATTGCATCGACCGCCTGTTTTGTGATATCGCCCTTGATTATCTCGATTTTATTCTTCATTTAAAGCTCCTCAATGTCCTTAATAAGCTTGTCCGCAACGGCATCAGTGGTCGCCCAGCTCGTGCAGAAGCGGGTCACCGTGCCGCCGGGGGTCTTGCCCTGAACGGAGAACGAGTAGGTCTCCGAGAGCTTCATTATCTGCTCATCGCTCAGAACGGGGAAAATTTGATTTGTCGGCGAGTCGTAGTAAAGCTCGATACCTTTTTTCTTGAATGCGTCTGCTATCTTCTGCGCCAAGCGCACCTCGTTTCTGCCGACCTCGTAGTATGAGCCGTCGGAGAAAAGCTCGTCAAGCTGCAAGCCGAGCAGTCTGCCCTTGGCGAGCATGCCGCCGTGCTGCTTGATGATGTAGCGGAAGTCCTTTTTGAGTGCATCATTTAGGATAACGACCGCCTCACCGAAAAGCGTTCCGTGCTTCGTGCCGCCAATGTAGAACACATCGCACGCTCGTGCAAGGTCTGGTAATTTCGGTGTGCCCTCGCAGGCGAGTGCGCAGGCAAGCCTTGCGCCGTCAACATACAGCAAAATTCCAAGCCTGCGGCAGACTGCCGACAGCTCCTCAAGCTCGGGGAGCGTATACACCGTGCCGGTCTCGGTCGGCTGCGAGATGTACACCATTGCAGGCTGGACGATATGCTCAAACGACTCATCTGCACGGTGGCGCAGGACATAGTCCTCGACCTGTTTGGCATTTATCTTGCCATCTGTGCTGTCCAAGGTTATGACCTTATGGCCGGTGGCCTCGATAGCGCCGGTCTCGTGCGCTTCTATATGCGCAGTCTCGGCTGCAAGCACTCCCTGATGCGGGTGGAGGGCAGCGGCTATGACGGTCATGTTGGTCTGCGTGCCGCCGACAAGAAAGTGAATGTCCGCATCCGGAGCGGCGCACTCTTTTTTTATAAGCTCACGGGCGCTCTCGCAATACGGGTCGCAGCCGTAGCCTGCGGTCTGCTCGAAATTCGTGCTCATAAGGCGGTACATTATCTGCGGAAGTGCGCCCTCAAGGTAATCACTTTCAAATCTGATCATGACTTCCTCACCTCGACCTTTACCTTATCGTCGGAAGCCGAGAGCCTGATGCGTGCAACATTTTCACCCCTGCGCTCAATGACCTTTTCGGCTATCGCATCCTCGACATCCTTCTGTATCGTCCTGCGCAGATTGCGTGCGCCGTAGGCGACCGAGTAGCTGTGCTTAACAAGGTAATCAACAAGCGTATCGTTCCAGCTGAGCGTAATGCCCCGCTCGGCGATAGCGTCCTTGACCTCGGTGAGCATGAGTTCGGCGATGGAGCGGAAATTCTCCTCGGTGAGCTGGTTAAAGTAGACTATCTCATCGACACGGTTTATAAACTCGGGGCGCAGGAACTCGTTGAGCGCCTTGAGCGCACGCTCCCTGCCCATGTCGTTCAGGCTGCCGCCGAAGCCGAGCGAGCCGCCTTTTGTGTTGCTGCCGGCATTGGTGGTCATGATGATGACGGTGTTTTCAAAGTTTACCGTCCTGCCCTGAGCATCGGTTATCCTGCCGTCGTCAAGTATCTGCAAAAGGATGTTCAAAACATCGGGATGCGCCTTTTCTATCTCGTCAAAGAGGACGACCGAATACGGCTTGCGGCGTATCTTCTCGGTGAGCTGGCCTGCCTCGTCATAGCCGACATAGCCCGGGGGCGAACCGATGATCCTCGAAACGGAGAACTTCTCCATAAACTCGGACATATCGAGCCTTATAAGCGACTCGGGACTGTCAAAAAGGTCGGCCGCAAGGCGCTTTACAAGCTCGGTCTTACCGACACCGGTGCCGCCGACAAAGATAAAGCTTGTAGGCTTGCGCTTTGCCTTTAAGCCTATGCGGCTGCGCTTGATTGCGGCGCAAACGGCATCGACCGCCTCGTCCTGACCAACGATGTGTGCACGCAGTCTGTCGCCAAGCTCGGCAAGGCGCTCAAACTCATCCTCGCGGATGGAGGATGCCGGTATCTTCGTCCAAAGCTCGATTATGCGGGCAAGGTTATCTATCGTGAGCTCCGGCTTGCCCTCGAGCTCAAGCAAGGTTATCTCCTGCTCACGCTGCATTTCCTTACTTCTCAGCTCCGCTATGCGCTCATAGCGCTTGTCGAGCACCTCGTCGGTGAGCTCTCCGTCGGTGGGTGCGTCCGCGCTCATGAGTGCTTCACGCTCAAAGCGCAGATCGTCAAGGTCCTTTCTTGCCTCGGCAAGGCGGATTATATTCTTATCCTTTAGGTTAACATCCGAGCTTGCCTCATCGATAAGGTCTATCGCCTTATCCGGCAGGAAGCGATCGGTTATATAGCGCTCGGAAAGCTTGACTGCCTCGGCGCACATCTCGTCGGATATGGTGATGCCGTGGTAGTCCTCGTAATAGTGCTTTATGCCCTTTAATATCTCGATGCTGTCGGATATAGACGGCTCGTTTATAGTCACTGGCTGGAAGCGGCGCTCAAGTGCGGTGTCCTTTTCGATGTGCTTGCGGTACTCGGCAAAGGTAGTCGCACCGATGACCTGTATCTCGCCTCTTGACAGGGCGGGCTTGAGGATATTTGCCGCATTCATGCTGCCCTCGGCATCGCCTGCGCCGACGATGTTGTGCACCTCGTCGATGACGAGGATGACATTGCCCTGCTTGCGAATTTCCTCAATGAGCCCCTTCATGCGGCTTTCAAACTGACCTCTGAACTGCGTGCCCGCAACCAGTGCGGTAAGGTCAAGCAGGTATACCTCCTTGTTGCGCAGCTTATACGGCACTTTGTCCATTGCTATGCGCTGGGCAAGACCCTCGGCAACGGCAGTCTTGCCGACGCCGGGCTCGCCGATAAGGCAGGGATTATTCTTCTGACGGCGGTTGAGTATCTGAATTACCCGCTCAAGCTCCTCCTCACGGCCGATCATATTATCGAGCTTGCCCGCCCTTGCACGGTCGGTGAGGTTGATGCAGTAGTTATCCAAAAACTTTTTCTTCGCCGGTCGGCCGCCATCGGGCTTATCCTTGGGTGCCTCCGCACCGCCCTCGGCTGTATTGTTGGCGTTTTGGCCGTTCTGACCGCCGAAAAGGCGGTTTAAAAACGGGAAGGTCGCAGTCTTGCCGTCATCATCCGAGTCATCGGAAGTGCCGTCAATGTCCATAAGGCTCTCAACGCCGTTGAGGGCGTTCATCATGTCGCCGCTTAAGCTGTCAAGATCCTCATCGGAAATGCCCATCTTCTCCATCATCTCGTCAACGGGCTTTATATGAAGTTCACGGGCGCACTTGAGGCAAAGTCCTTCGTTTTTCGTCTCGTTGCCCTCCATTTTCGTGATAAACACGACGGCCACATTTTTACCGCAGCGTGAACACATTTTTACTTGCATGGTTGTACCCCCTTTTTAGGTTGTAAATACATATATGATTATTGCTTAAATTTACTAATTTATGTCGGTCGTTTTGACCTCCGTGCCGGATATGAGCACGGCATCGCTTGACCTGAGAAGCGCAGTTTGTGCGCCGGCCTGCTCAGCTTCAAACCCAAGGCTCAAGCTATCATCATAGCACAGCAGCTTACTCTGCGTAAGGCAAAGGAGTTTGCCGTTTGAGAAGTCGAAGGTCTCTATCTCCGCACCGGGCTTGGCCGTGCCGACAAGGTTTGCGGAGCTGTCGATGCTGACGAGTGTTCCCGCCCCGCTGTAGCTGTGCGCTCGCAGCTCCAAAACGATGTTGTCGCCGCAGACAGCAAACATGTCCAAGAAGTTGCCGTCAAAGGAATATTCGCCCTCGGCTTTGCCGGTATCGGAGCAGAGATACAGCCTATCCGAAGCTATGCAGCACACTCTTTCGCCCAGCCAGCAGATACCGTTGAAAACCGCCTGATCGGCTGCAAACGAGCCTTGCTCATCGGTGCTGTCGAGCTTAAATAGCTTGACGATGCTGCCGTTTTCGCCGGAAACCAGCACCGCAAGCCGTGTGCCCTCCGGCGATACCGCCGCCTTGACGACCCAGTTATCGGCCGAGAACCACTTATACACCTCGGTCTTATCCGCCGAGTACACGGTGACGGAGCCTTTGTAGCCGGCTTCCTCAGTGCACAGCGCCAAGCGGCCGCTTTGGCTGAGGTCGGCGGAAATTATATTGTTTTTTGCATCGAGCTCAGAGCCGTCAAGGTACACAAGCTTCGTACCGCCGATATCGTACACGACTGCATTATCTGCGTTTTCGCTCATGGTGGGATATTTAAAGTTGCAGGACTTATCGAGCACCGCTTCGCCCTTTGCGTCAAATACTCTGACGCTCGTGGTGGTGGCTGTCATGAGGCTGTCGCCGACGGCGGCGTAGCACTGGTGCGCTCCCGTTCCGATATAAAAGCTCTCGATCGGCTTTTCGGCCGTGCAGCCGGTCAGGGCAATGCTCAGCGCCAGTACGGCGGCAATAGTCAGTTTCTTCATCGTTAGTCCTTTATCATCATTTGTCCGGCAGGGCCGTCATACCAGACACGGTTCAGGTACAGTCCCTGCGGCGGCATGGTAGGTCCCGTGAGTCTGCGGTCGCCGATCTCAAGCAGGTGCGGGATATCCTCTGGCAATATCTTGCCGTAGGATGCGTAGACCATCGTGCCGACCATGGCACGGCACATGTTGTACAAAAATCCGTCGGCGCAAACAGACACCGTTATGAGGTCGCCCTCCTTTTCCGCCCTGCACCAATAGACGGTGCGCACGGTGGTCTTGGTCTCCGTGCCGAGCGAGCGCACGGCCGCAAAATCATGCGTGCCCTCAAAGGCCGTTGCCGCCCGCTTCATCAGCTTGATATCAAGGCTCGACGGGTAAAAGCAGGCTCGCTTTTCCAAGAACGGATCTCGGATATTGCTGTTATAGATTTTATAGATGTACTCCTTTTTTATGCAGGAGGAAATGGCGTTGAACTCGTCCGGAACCTCAACGGCATCGAGCACCGCAATATCGTCCGGCAGGCGGGAGTTTGCCGCCAGTGCAAAGCGGTCGATGGGGATGCGGCAGTCGGTGCGGAAGTTTGCACAGTAGTTTAGCGCATGCACGCCGGCATCCGTGCGTCCGCAGCCGGTGACCTTGACCGCATGTCCGCAAATTTTACTCAGCGCCTCCTGCACCGTTTGGCACACGGAGATCTCTGTTTTCTGCACCTGCCAGCCGTGGTATCTGCTGCCGTCATATCTGATTTTCAGGGCGATATTTCTCATAGCTTACAGTCCGAATTTCTTCAATACGAATATGGCCGCCAGGAACGCAGCGCCGAGGAACAGCGCCAAAAAATCGATGCCCTGCATCCTGAGCGTTTTCATCCTCGTTCTGCCCTTGCCGCCGTGGTAGCAGCGGCTTTCCATGGCAACGGCGAGCTCGTCTGCCCTGCGGAAGGACGAGACAAACAGAGGCACGAGTATCGGCAGCAGCGCCTTTGCCCTTTGCATGAGATTGCCGGTCTCAAAGTCTGCGCCTCTTGCCTTCTGGGCGGACATTATCTTGTCCGTCTCCTCGATGAGTGTCGGGATAAAGCGCAGCGCCATGCTCATCATCATGCTCATCTCGTGCACGGGCACTTTGATTTTCTTCAAGGGATTGAGCAGTATCTCAAGGCCGTCGGTGAGTGCGATGGGGCTCGTGGTGTAGGTCAGAAGGAAGGTGCCGACGATAAGGAGGATTATCCTCACAGACATCATGACCGCCTTTTCAATGCCCTCCCAAGTGATTATCCATCCCTCGATTATGGGCGTTCCCTTGGTGTAGAAAATATTCAGAAGCGCCGTCAGGACGATGATGAATATAACGGGCTTTAGACCCTTGAACGCTGCAGCGGGGCGAATTTTCGACACCGCCATGCACAGCCCCGTGATGACGACAACAAATGCGTAGCTCCACCAGCCGACGGCGTTAAAAAGTCCGACGATGTAGACGATGACTAAAAGCAGCTTCGTTCTTGGGTCCAAGCGATGGGCGACGGTGTCGCCGGGGAAATACTGGCCTAAGGTTATGTCTTTAAGCATCACTCGCCCCTCCTTTTAAGCGCCACGAGAGCTTTTTCAAGCTGCTCGTTGGTGTAGATGGAGTTCGGAAGCTTCAGTCCGAGCTTTTTAAGCTCCATGGCAAGCTCCGTTGCCGCCGGAACGGCAAGGCCGATGCTCCGCAGCTCCTCAGGCTGAGAAAAGACCTCCTCGGGCGTGCCGTCAAAGCGGATACCGCCGTGGTTAAACACAACAAGGCGGTCGGCAAGTCGTGCGACATCGTCCATGCTGTGGCTTACGATAATGACCGTTGAGCCGGTCTGCGTGCGATAGTCGCAGATGTTGCGCAGAATTTGCTCGCAGCCTGCGGGATCAAGTCCCGCCGTCGGCTCGTCGAGGATGAGAACGCCCGGGCGCATGGCGATAACGCCGGCAATTGCGACTCTGCGCTTCTGACCGCCGGAAAGCTCGAGCGGCGATTTTTCAAACTGCTCGTCCGTCACGCCGACAAAGTGTGCCGCTTCACGCACACGCTCGTCTATCTCTGTCGCGCTCAGTCCCATGTTCTTGGGGCCGAAGGCGATATCGGCATACACCGTCTCCTCAAAAAGCTGATACTCCGGGTACTGGAACACAAGTCCAACCTTGTAGCGGACATTCTTTGCCGAGATTTTGTCGGCGTTTATGTCCTCGCCGTCAACGGTTATCTTGCCGGAGGTCGGCTTCAGCAGAGCGTTCAGGTGCTGGATAAATGTCGACTTGCCCGAGCCCGTGTGACCGATAAGTCCCACGAACTGGCCGTGCGGTATCTCAATATTTATGTCGTCTATTGCGACCTTTTCAAAGGGCGTGCCCGCACTGTAAACATGGCGCAGGCCGCTCACCTTAATATCTGACATGGTTTGTTATCCTATTTCCTTTGCGATTTGTTCTGCGCAGTCGGCAATGCCGAGCGCCGTCAGCGGCAGATTAAAGCCTTTTTTGTTGAGCTGCCACATGAGCTCCGTCGTTGCCGGAACGGCAAGCCCCTCGCTGTGCATGAGCTCGACCTGCGAGAACACCTCCTGCGGCGTTCCGTCGGCGACCACATCGCCGTTTGACATGACGATGAGCCTGTCGGCATCTATGCACTCGGACATATGATGCGTTATCAATACGATGGTTATGCCCTTTTCACGGCAAAGCTTCGTGACGGTGTCGATGACCTCACGGCGACCCTTGGGGTCGAGCATGGCGGTCGGCTCGTCGAGGACAATGACCTCCGGCTGCATGGCGATAACGCCCGCTATGGCGACACGCTGCTTCTGTCCGCCGGACAAAAGGTGCGGAGCATGGAGCCTGAACTCATACATATCGACGGCCTTGAGCGCATTGTCCACCCGCTCACGAATTTCCGCCGGTTCAACGCCTAAATTCTCCGGTGCAAAGGCCACATCGTCCTCAACGACATTTGCGACTATCTGATTATCGGGGTTTTGGAACACCATCCCCACTGTGCTGCGAATTTTCAGCAAATTATTCTCATCGGCGGTGTCGATACCGTCGATCAGCACCTTGCCCTCGGTGGGCAGCAATATGGCATTCAGGTGCTTTGCAAGCGTCGACTTGCCCGAGCCGTTATGCCCGAGTACGGCGACAAAGCTGCCCCGCTCAATTTCCAAGCTCACACCCTTGAGGCTCTCGACATCGTCGCCCGGGTAGGTGTAATGCAGGTTTTCTATTTTTATAACTGAACTCATTTATTATTTCTCCCAGCGGCAGGTCGCTCCGCAAGGCAGGACAAGACCGCTGTCGGTCACGGGAAGTCCCAGCTCACGGCTGTCGGAATGACCGCCGAATTTCTTTGTAAAAATACTCTCGGTGACATAGGAAAGGACCGATGCCGATAACCCCGTTGTATACGAATTAATGATGACAAACAGCGGATCGTCGGACAAAACGCCTGCGCACAGTGACACGAACGGCCACAGGTTCTGCTCAAGCTTCCATATCTCTCCGCCCGGGCCCCTGCCGTAGGACGGGGGATCCATGATGATAGCGTCATACCTCCTGCCACGGCGGATCTCACGCTCAACGAATTTTGCGCAGTCATCGACTATCCAGCGGATAGGCGCATCGGCAAGTCCGGAGGAAACAGCGTTTTCCTTCGCCCAAGACACCATGCCCTTGGCAGCGTCGACATGACAAACGCTTGCACCGGCCTTTGCACAGGCAACGCTGGCAGCGCCCGTATAAGCAAACAGGTTCAGAACATTTATGGGTCTGCCTGCCTTGCGTATCTTGTCCATTGCGAAGTCCCAGTTGCACGCCTGCTCGGGGAAAAGTCCCGTGTGTTTGAAGTTCATGGGCTTGACATTGAATGTCAGCTCGCCGTAATTTATTTTCCAGCTTGCGGGCAGACCGCCCTTGTCCCACGAGCCGCCGCCGGTATCGCTGCGGCGATAGCGTGCGTCACGGCAATTCCAGCGCTCGTCGGTGCGGGGCGTGTCCCATATTGCCTGCGGGTCGGGGCGCACGAGGTAATAGCTGCCCCAGCGCTCCAACTTTTCGCCCTTTGAGCAATCAAGGAGCTCAAAATCCTGCCATTTATCCGAAAGCCACATAACCATATACCTATCCTATTATAATTTGACATTGTATTTTATCATTATATATTTATTTTTGCAACGAGAATTTCGGCGAAAAACAAATATGTTGACAAACCGCCGTTTGCTGTGTATGATAACTGTATGAGAATAAACCACACAGTTAACGACACTTGGAGGTAGTGAACATGATCAGCGTGAACTTCCGAGATCCACGCCCGATATACGAGCAGATAAAGGACAATCTGCGCCGTCTTATCGTGACCGGGCTGCTGCCGACAGGCAGCAAGCTGCCCTCGGTGCGTGAGATGGCCTCCGACCTCGCCATCAACCCCAGCACCATTCAGCGTGCCTACCGTGAGCTTGAGGCGGAGGGATATATTTGCTCACAGCCCGGTAAGGGCAGCTTCGTCTGCGCAAAGGACGGCGTGGACGAAACCCGAAAAGAAGAGCTTCTCGGTAAATTTGACGAGCTTGTTACCGAGCTCGGTTACATCGGCGTTGATAAGCCTCAGCTTATCGAGCGACTGAAAGGAGAATAAGCCCATGATCGAAGTCAGAAATGTCATGAAGGAATTTGACGGCTTCCGTGCTCTTGATGACATGAGCATGACCGTGCCGACAGGCTCTGTGTACGGCCTTGTGGGGCCCAACGGTGCAGGCAAATCGACCATTATCCGCCACCTGACCGGCATCTACCGTCAGGACGCAGGCGAGATAACAATTGACGGTGCACCCGTGTTTGAAAATCCCGAGGTCAAAAGCCGCATTGCTTATATCCCCGACGATATCTTTTACTATGCAAACGCTTCCATCCGTGAGATGATGGATTTTTACCGAAGCATCTACCCGCATTTTGACGCAGAACGCTTTAAAAAGCTTGCCGATGTGTTCGGCCTTGACCCGAAGCGCCAGATGCGCAGGCTCAGCAAGGGCATGCAGAAGCAGGCGGCGTTTTGGATCGCCGTGTCGCTGCGCCCCGAGATACTCATCCTTGATGAGCCTGTCGACGGTCTTGACCCCGTCATGCGCCGCCGGATATGGAGCATCATCATGGCCGATGTTGCCGAAAACGGCACAACGGTGCTCGTTTCCTCGCACAACCTGCGTGAGCTTGAGGATGTGTGCGACAGTGTGGGCATCATGAACAAGGGCAAGATCATGATAGAGCGCAGCCTAAACGAGCTTCAGGAAAACATTGTTAAGATCCAGCTTGCCCTGCCCGACGGTGAGAGCTTGCCCGAGGGGCTCGACATTCTTCATAAGTCCAATACCGGCCGTTTGCAGTCGCTCATCATGCACGGCACGCAGGAAGAGCTGACGGAGAAGCTGCAAAGCGCACATCCGCTTTTCATCGATGCCGTGCCGCTTACCCTTGAGGAGATATTCATTTACGAGCTTGGAGGTGCTGACTATGAAGTCAAAGATATCGTTCTTTAACGCCGGTATTTTCAAAAGTATGCTCAAGCGCTTCTGGCCGCTGTGGACAGCCTATTTTGCCGTATGGTTCATGTGCCTGCCGCTCCCCTTACTTGTGGCAAGGCTTCAGGGCGTCAAGGAATCGGCTGTCACAGTGGTCGCTGCCGCAATGAAAACGAGCGTGGAAGCAAGCGTCGTCTCCGGTTTCTTAATGGGAATCCTTGCGGCAATGGCGGTTTTCGGTTTCCTATATAACTCCCGCAGCTGCGGCATGATTGCCTCGACTCCCGTTCGCCGTGAGGCGGTGTTCTGCTCGGCGTATCTTGCCGGTGTGCTGCCGGTGCTTGCCGCTAACCTGTTTATCGCCGTACTCAACTGGCTGTTCACACTCAGCAGCGGCATCGAAGGCGCCTGCATTTTCAAGATGAACGCCATTTTGTTCGCCGTTAACTCCATGGAGTTTCTCATCTTCTTCTCCATCGCCGCATTTATCGCCATGCTGACGGCGAATATCGTTGCCCTGCCGGTTCTCTACCTTATATTTAATTTTGTGTTTCTCGGCATGGAATATGTCGTCAGGATGCTCTACGGTATGTTCGTATTCGGCTATAACGAGCTTCCCGTCTGCATTCTGGAGTTCATGTCGCCGCTTATCTACCTGTTTATACGCATCGGTCTGAGCGCCACGAAAACGGCGGTCACGCTCACGAACTGGTCTGCATTGCTCGGCTACATCATTGCAGCCGTCGTGTTCTCGGTCACAGCCCTTTTGCTGTACCGCAAGCGCCGCATGGAGTCTGCCGGTGATGTCATCGCAGTCAAGTCCCTGCGTCCGGTATTCAAGTTCTGCGTCACGGCGTGCTCTGCTCTGTGCTTTGGTCTTTTGTTCTTCGTCATCATAAGCACGCTGTTCACAAGCCTCTCGACATCGATGCTCGTTTTGTCCGCCGGACTTATTATCGGCGCATTCATCGGCTACTTTGCGTCCGAGATGCTGCTTAAAAAGAGCTTCCATGTCTTCAAGGGTAATTGGAAGGGCTTTGTCATCACCGTTATCCTGTGCATCGTGTTTGCCTTCGTCTGCGTGACAGACCTGTTCGACCTTTCCTCGCAGCTGCCGGATATCGACGATATCGAAATGATAGTCTGCAACAGAGAGGCCGGCGGCTATGATGTGACCGAGCGCTCGGATATCGAGGCCATACTCAAAGTCAACAAGGCCATAATCGACGACCGGGACAAGTACGAGGGTCTTGACGACACCGACTACGAAAGCGTCGGCTACGTGAGCCTTAGATACAAGCTCAGGGACGGTCGTGTCATTTGCCGCGGGTATACCCTGCTTATTGATGATAACTACAAGGCGTATTACGCTGCGCTGGGCTCGGTGAACATCGTAAAGTCCTGCTTCACACCCGAGATACCTGTCACGGTACAGAATGTGTACGACGCATCGTTTGAGTACCCCTCCGGCTCCGGCGAGCTGAACTCGATATCGCTCACCCCCGAGCAGGCTGTCGATTTCTACGATAATGCACTGATGAAGGATATTGAAAACGGTGCGAAGAAGCCGCACATCCCCGAAATGAGCAGCACGGCAGGCACCGATACCCCCGATTCGTATGTCTACATTGAGCTTGTCACCGCTCCCGAGGCGGCGACCGGTGACGAGACCTACGACGACAGTCTGGTCGTAGACATCGATGCCGACTGCACCGAGTGTATAGCATGGGTCAAGGCAAATCTCAACATAGATCTTCACAATATAGACGGATGAGTTAAAAAAATAGTAATAGTCGCCCATATGGCGGCTATTACTATTTATAATTAATTCCTTTTTTGTTCATGCCTTTGTCATATTATCAGGTTATTATATAGACACTCAAATATGTGAGGCGAAGGCAATCATGGAAGACCGTAAAGATGAAATGAACAGCAGTGAAAGCATTTCGGAAGCTGAAAAATCAAACTCCGAGACCGAGAGCGCTCAGGGAACCGAGAGCAGTGCTTCGGCATCGTCCGTCTCCGATGACGGCGAGTACCACTTTGTAAGACCCGAGCAGAACCTGTACGAGGATGCAGAGTTCGTCCCCTGCGGAGAGGACACGGAGGTTCCAAAGTACTATGTTCCCTCGGAGAAGAAGCCCAAGGAAGAAAAACCGAAGGACAAGAAGGCCGCTCCGAAATCAAAAAAGCGCTTTGTTAAGCTTGCGTGTGCCTGCCTTGCGTGTGCGCTCATCGGCGGTGCAGTCGGCGGCGTTGTGTCGTGGAAAGTCCTCGACAATAACAACTCAACCCCCGAAGCGACGAGCAAGCCCATCTCCGCCGGCACCAGCGGCTCGTCTATCAGTTCAAATACCGGCAGCTCGACCGATATCTACTCGCTCGGCTGCAAACAGGCAGTCGGTATCACCACCGAGGTCACGACCACCAACTGGTTCGGTCAGACGAGCTCCAGCGCAGTTTCCGGCTCAGGCTTTGTCGTTACCACCGACGGATATATAGTTACAAACTACCATGTCATCGAGGCTGCATATCAGCGCAATTACAAAGTCTCGGTCATGTTCTACGACGGCAAGACCTATGACGCCACCATCGTCGGCGTTGAGGAAGAAAACGATGTTGCGGTTTTGAAGGTCGATGCCACCGGCCTCACCCCCGTTGAAGTGGGCGACAGTGAAAGCATTCAGGTCGGCGAAGAGGTCTACGCCATCGGCAATCCCCTCGGTGAGCTCGCATTCACCATGACCACCGGCCATGTCAGTGCGCTTGACCGTAAGATCACCACAAACGAGAACGCCAGCGCAATCAATATGTTCCAGTTCGACGCTGCCGTCAACTCCGGCAACTCCGGCGGCCCTCTGTATAATGCCGAGGGCAAGGTCATCGGCATCGTCACCGCAAAGTACAGCTCTACCGGCGTTGAAGGTCTGAGCTTCGCTATCCCCATCAACGACGCTATCGATATCGCAAACGACCTAATCACCAACGGCTATGTTACCGGCAAGGCATATCTCGGTGCGAACATCGACAGCAGATACAATTCGGTTTATGCCAACTACTACAAAATGCCCGAGGGCGCATATGTGTTCAGCGTTGAAAAGGACAGCTGCGCAGAAAAATGCGGCCTTTCGGCCGGCGATATAATCACCAAATTAGGCGAAAACGAGGTCAAGGACTTCAACGACCTCGACTCTGCCATCCGTTCGTTCAAGGCCGGCGAGACCGCAGACATTACGGTCTACCGCAAGGGCGATTACACAACGCTCAAGGTGACCTTCGACGAATCCAAACCAAACACAGATTCGAATGGTGTTAACGACTCAGGTCTGTCAAGCCATCCCCAGTTTGGTTAAATAAGCTATTTCTCTTCTCCTTATACATCCTCTCTATTCTTTTCTCAAAGCAAAAGGCCACGGCGCAAGCCGTGGTCTTTTGTTGTCTTTATTACTTTTTAGCCGGGGCTCTGCCGGTCTTCTTATGACCGCATACGGTGCAGTACTCGCCCTTATCGTAGAAGTGGCGGCCGGACTCGATGTGCTGCTTCATGTTGATAAAGCGGATTCGCTCGGCCTTGGTGAGCTTGCCCTTAAAGCGCCGGTGCGAATAGTCCCTTGCGACGATGACGCACACGCAGGTGAAGATTATCGCAAAGAACACGAATATCGTGAACGCTGCCCACAGAACACCGTTGACTACTTGGCCGGACGCAGGTCCGTCAAGGAACGGGCGGAAGTACACCGCTGCGCCTATCGCAACGCAGGTCAGCGCAAGATACACGAAAAAGTGCGGGAAAAGCGTAGGCGGAAGCCCACTGCAATGGGGGCATATCTTCATCCCCTCTGGTATAAGGTTATGGCAATTTTCGCATTCTCTCATGACGCTTCTCCTTTGAGTTGATACCAAGATTATAGTGCAATCGAGGTGTTCCGTCAAGCGGAGAAGTCGATTTTCGGTTTATTGCGCCAATGCTCTGCCGAGGTTTACGCACTCGGTCAGCGCATCGCCGTCCGGCTCGCCGCAGCAGACAACTCCGCCCGAGACGAGCTTTGCACTCAGCCCACGGCAGTTATTGAGCCACTTGCCCATCCAATCACCGCCGCCCCAGCCGTATGAGCCGAAAAGCCCGATTTTTTTACACGCAAGCTTGCCCTCCAAGCTTCGGAACATCGGTGCAAACTCCGTTTCCTCCAGCTCCTCTGTGCCCATTGCGGGGCAGCCGAATGCGATAGCGTCAAAGCTATCGACCATGTCGGTGTGAAACTCGTCTGCCTTGAAAAACCCGACCTGCGCCCCTGTGGCCTGCGCTCCGCTCTTTACGGCGTTCGCCATTGCCTCGGTGTTACCCGTTCCGCTCCAGTATACGACTGCGACCTTGCTCATTTTTTGTTCCGTCCTTTCACATGATAAGCTGTTCAATGCTCACGCCGCTTTTAAAGCGGCCATAGCTTTCCTCGGTGCATTTTCTGCACGCTTCAAATTTGCTCTGTGCTCTCTGCGTGTCGCCGTAGACTTTCCACAGTCCCACGGCCTTGTAATTTCTTGCCCTGTTGCGCACAAATCCGAGCACATCCTCCGGCGGGTAGCCGAGAAACAGCCCCACCTCATGTGGGAAGCCCTGCGGGGTGCGCATACGACGCATTAAATGCAGCAGGCAATGCTCCGTGCTGCCGCATGGGTAGTTAAGCTTCTTGAGCATTGCGGCCGCTCTCGGCTCATTCAGGTCACGCTCAAGCGCTTGCATCCGCCCTACATATATCAGAACCGTTTTCCCCGAGAACCGCAGCGGCATGATGACGAGACCCTTGGGCTTAAATAGTCCGTTGAGTCGCCGCAGCTCGGCTTTTACCTTTGCCTCGGAGCGGTAGCTTGCCGAGAACATACTGCCGGTCTTGAGTCCCGCCAGCGTCGGCGCACACATTCTTATGATTAGATCTTCGCTTTTCATGTGACTATTATCTGCAATTTTTCGTGAAAATATAAAAACAGACCGGCACAAAAAGTGTCGGTCTGCATTAAGGTCAAATTACTTGGTATAGTTGTCGAAGTAACCCTGAATGTAGATGATCGGGGTACCCTTGTCGCCGCTGCCGGAGGTCAGGTCGCACAGCGAGCCGATGAGGTCGGTGAGCCGTCTCGGGGTCGTGCCCTCGGATGCCATCTGACCCTTGAGGTCGCCGTCCTTTTCCTTGATCTTCTCGGAGATAGCTGCCTTGAGCTCATCGCCGGAGAGATCTGCAAAATCATTGTCGGCAAGGTACTTGAGCTTGAGCTCGTTGGGAGTACCGGTGAGACCTGCAGTGTAACCCGGGGAAACAACAGGGTCAGCCAGCTCCCAGATCTTGCCCACAGGATCCTTGAATGCGCCGTCGCCGTAGACGAGCACCTCAACGGTCTTACCGGTCTTTTCAAGCATGAGCTTCTGCACACGCTCAACGAACTCCTGGCAGTTGACAGGGAACAGCTTAATGGTGTCCTCGGTAGCCTTATTGGAACCCAACAGGCCGCAGAAATCGTTGTAGCCGCTGCCGTTTACGGGTGCGGTGAGGATGTCGTCAAGGCCGTAGACGGTCTCGGCACCGTGCTTCTTGAGCAAGCGCTTTGTGCGGGCTCTTGTGTGGATATCGCAGCACAGCACATCCTTGGTGTAGTTGAGGATGGCCGTGGGCTTGTTTGCGAAAATGATATCGCACTCGCAGCCGCAGCTGAGCACGAGCTCCTTGTAATATGCGACATAGTCCATGCCGGTGAACGGGTGCTTTACATAGCCGAACAGCTCACGGTACTTTTCCTCACTGAGGACATCGGCGTAGGGGTCAACGCCCTTTTCGTCGAGCATGTCTACATCAAACAGGTGATTGCCGACCTCGTCGGAGGGGTAGCTGAGCATAATTGTTATCTTCTTGCAGCCGAGTGCGATACCACGCAGGCAGATTGCAAATCTGTTTCTACTAAGGATGGGGAAGATAACGCCGACATGGCCGCCGGGGTACTTTGCCTTTACATCGGCTGCAATATCGTTCACGGATGCGTAGTTGCCCTGCGCCCTTGCGAGTATAGACTCGGTGATACCGATGATATCCTTCTGGCCGATAGTGATATTTTCTGCCTCGATGCAGTTCAAAACGCTCTCTGCCACGATCTTTGCAAGATCGTCGCCCTCACGGATGATGGGTGCTCTGACACCGCGTACAACTGTTCCGATCGTTCTTTCCATTGCTGTTCTCCGTTCCGCCTGTCGGCTGATTATTTTAGTTGGTACTGTTTAAAGAGAAAACTTGCTTTTGCTTCAATATTATAATACAATCAGTTTCATAAGCCAAGTTAATTATTTTTATGTTTGGATTAGTATCTCTAATAGGTGATGAAATGAAAGATAACTTCTCCCTCGACCTGTACCGTGTTTTTGCGGCGGTGTATGAAAATCGCTCGTTTTCCGAGGCGGCTCGGCAGCTTTTCGTTACGCAAAGCGCCGTCAGTCAATCGATAAAGCAGCTTGAAGTCATGCTCGGCGTACAGCTGTTTCTGCGTGGCAAGCGTGTGGCGACGCCCTCGGTCGAAGCCGAGCAGCTATATGCGATGATAGCACCCGCCATCGGCACAATATGCGAGGCCGAGGAGCGAATCGAACGCTTCAAGCTCCTGCGTGAAGGCTTTTTGCGTGTCGGTGCGGCCGATACCGTTGCACGGCATTTTCTGCTGCCCTACCTCAAGCGCTGGAATGAGCTGTACCCCGATGTACGGCTCCAGGTAGTAAATCGCACGAGCACCGAGGCGTTTTCGCTGCTTGCCGCCGGAAAGTTGGATGTTGCATTTGTAAACTCACCGGTGTCTGACAGCAAGTTCTCGGTTAAAAAGTGTCTTGACCTGCACGATGTGTTCATTGCAGGCTCTGCGTTTTCGGAGCTGAGAGGGCGCACAGTCACTCGGCGTGAGCTGAGCTCGTACCCGCTTATCATGCTCGAAAAGCTGTCGAATACCCGCCGTGCGATCGATGAGGAGTTCATGCGCTCCGGTATTGCGCTCAATCCCGAGATCGATCTCGGCTGCCATGATCTGTTGGTCGATTTTGCAAGGATAAATCTCGGCATCTCCTGTGTCACCCGTGAGTTTGCAGCCATCGACGATGAGCTGTTTGAGCTTAAGCTCGATCAGCCCCTCCCATCTCGCCAGCTCGACCTATGCTGGATGGACACCGGCAGCCCCTCCGAGGCTAAAAAGAAATTTATCGATATGTTTTAAACCCGGCCAAACGGCCGGGTTTTAGATTATTTTATAGTATTTCATCAACTCTATGCGCTCGTTTCCTATCCTAACGCTCTCCGCTGCGGAACTGTCCGTACCACGGCTCACAGCGTATTTTGCTATTCTCGCCGTCCACGCCGCCGGAAGGAGCGCTGCGCTCTTTTTCACCCACGGGTAGCTCGCCTCCATGACGGATCGGTTTGGGAAAAGCGTGCGTAGAAGCGGTCTGCCCGTTTTACCCTTTTCCGATGCGTCGACCGCTTCGAGCGTCATTGAACCGCTATGCTTGCGGCTCATGTCGGAAGCGCCGTATATCCCGCCGTCAAGTGCGTCATTTATAAGCGCCGTGCAGTCGGATCGCTCAAAAAACGGGGGATATTCCATACCGAAATACCGCTCCCCTGCGTCGAAAACCGCTGCGGCGAAGCACTCGCCGTGCACGCTGCGCATCACATCATATATGCGCCGCCAATCGAGCGCATAGTGCTTCGACCACTGCGCAATGTCGCAAAGCTGTCGTATGCCCACGCCGGAATTGATAAAGTGCTTGTACGCATGCAGCAGTAGGAAAGTCATGTGGTCGGTCGCATCGAGCACAGTCATCCCCATACCCTCGATTAGCTGCATCTGCGCCCTGCTCCACATTTCATCGGTGTAAACATTCAGCGTGTTGAGCTTGTCATTGTCCAGCGGGAACAGCTCCCAGTGCCCCTCTATGAGCAGGCCGCTGCGGATGTACCGCTCCTCGTGGGCGTTTTTGTAGTCCGGCGACTTTGCCTCAAACCCCAGCTCAAGCATTTTTTCGTGGAAAGCCGGGTAGTCGCTCTGCGGGATATACAGGTCCTCGTCGGCAGAGCTGCGGTGCTCCGGCCTTGACCACACGCTGCGGCAGACTATGCCCTTGATGACAAGCGGCCGTATGCCGGCATCGGACAGGCTCTTGTACAGGCTCAAAAACTCCTGTGTGCACTGCATCTGCCGTGCCACCAGCAGCTTCGTCCTCGACCTAATCGCAGTGCGCAGACTCTCGGGCATACTTGCACCCGCAGCCTCGAAAATCATCGGCAGCAGCTTCTGCTCCTCGGCCTTGCGGATAAGCTCCGCCCACCCGCCTTCATCCAGCGTGACCTGCACCGTCTCATTTCTGAGGAACGCCGATATGCAGTTTAGAAGTTCGTTGTTTACAGACATAGTTTATTTAGTTAGGCGAAAGGTTTATCACGCATATTTCGGGCAAATTGAAAATTCTCGGTATCCAGCCGTAGCCCGACAGACCGCCTGAAAGTATGAATTTTGTGCTGCCAAAGCTGTATTCTCCCTTGTCGTAATACGGGAGCAGTCCCTCCGACGGAGATATCACGCCGCCGATGCCGGGTATCTCCCACACGCCGCCGTGCACATGGCCGCTGAGTACAAGATCCATGCGGTACTCCTTATACGGCTCGAAAAATATCACCATGTTCGGCATATGTGCAAGCCAAATCGTCGGCAGGTCACAGTCACGCAGGTCGGCAAGAAATTCGTAGGGCTCGCTGCTTTCCGGCAGCTTTGTGCTGTCACCGTAATATTCGAGCCACGGCTCGTTGCCGCCCAAAATTCCGACCAGGCGTACCTTGTTTTCGCCGAGCTGCACATCGGCGTACTCGTTGTTGAGAAACACTCCGCCCGCCGCCGTCACTGCCGACTTGACATGCTCCAGCTTTTCTGTCGAAAACTCGTTTTCGTGGTTGCCGATGGTGTAATATACGGGCGCAAGCTCCTTTAAGTCGGACACAAGCTCGGCAAATTCCGATATATCCGCCTCGTCGGCGTTTCTCAACAGCATGTCGCCCACCATGAATACAGCATCTGGCTTCTGCTCGGCAATAAGTGCCTTGAGTCTGGAATCGCCCTCGCCATACTGCCTGCTGTGCAGATCGGATAGGAGCACGACCCGGCACTCGGAGCCAATCCCCACGACTGCTTCGTCATAGTGCGCAACCTTTATCTTATAGCTGCACACCACCGCCGACACGATTGCCGAAAGCAGTATAAGTCCGATTAATATAAGCAGAATTTTCATTGTCAATTTAAGCTTAGATCTCATTTTAGCTCTTAAATTCACTGTTTAGTCCTTGTTCATCTAAACAGGCCTTCTCTTGCAAACAATTCTTTTGAGCAGTGTAAAATAGTGTTTTAATTCCGGCCTTTTTAAGTACACAAGCAGAAATACGAGATTAGGTAATACTACGCATACTGCCGCCTTTGCCAAAAATGCCAGAAGTCCTACTTCGGGAAGCATCCCACATACCTGCCAAGTTACAAAGCCAGCAACTATTGTCACTAGTGTGTTTATAAAATAATCCTTAAAATAAGGGCGCACACTTGACACAAACCCGTACTTATAAAGTACGCACGGCTCTATCCAAAAGCAAGTCGTCATAGTACTGATGAATGTACCCAACAAAATACCCAGTATTCCAAAGTTTTTTGCCAATAGTATTGATGCTACGAGGTTGATTATCGACTCGGCAATTGGCTTGTATCTATCGTACCAATACAGTCCCATCGCTTCTCTGAAAGTGAGAACGCCTCGCCTCATAGTCGTTACATAGAAGTCTAGTGCAATTACCAGAACAATTGATAACCCCAGTGCATATTCTTCCTTCAGCCAAATTGAAGATATAAAATGATTGGACAGAATGAATATCGCAATTGCAGAAAAGCCCGCAAGCCATTGAACAAAGAAGTTAACTCTTTTAAACACCGTCATTGTGTATTCCTTGCTCTCCGAAGCATTCAAGTTTCCTACGCTTGCAGTTATAGAACCAAATACCATTCCGTATGCTGAATTAAGCCCTGCAGTAATCATCAAATAATTTGAGTACAAGCCAACCGGTATTGCGCCGACAAAATATGCTATAAGTAAATTATCCGTACCATTTACTACAACAGTTCCAAGCTTATGCGCCATCATGGCCGATATATTGCGGGTAATTTCTTTTCTCGTCGAAGTAGGCAGCGGCTTTACCTCTCCATTTTTTATAAACGGATATAGGTGATTTGCCTTATTTGACAGTAACACATTGTTTATTACCCCGCACCCAATTGACAGGCAGAGATAAACGATAAAATCGTGTGTCAAGTATAAAAACAGGCATTGAAGCACAGTGCACGCCATGCTTGAGAAATAGTTGTATTTGACAGTAATATACTGTTTTTGGTCCGCATTTATAAGCGACTGTTTATAAACGAAGAAATAGGATATAGCCGAGCCGAGTACAAAGAGAATGTATATCAGCTGTATATGTGGTAAATCCGGCAGATCTTTTATTAAATAGGATAAAAACGGAGTGAGTGATACACCAATTATCAATACCACTACGCCTATAGCTGTGTATAGCTTCTTGTATAATGCCAGAATTGACAATATCAGTTCATTATTATTCTCAGCTAAAGGTTTATAAAGGCTAAAGGTGATTGCGCTTCCTACACCGAGCTCGGCTAGCGAGAGTACCGATAGAATATTTGAAAAAGTGCCGTTCAGTCCAAGATATGCTACAGACAGCGTCTCTATAAATATTCTTCTGGCCGCAAAGTTTACCAACAATGCTACGAGTTTTAGCAGTATAGAAGTTTTAATATTTCTCAGTGAATTTGCCGTTCTAGACATATTTACTCCATAATCGAAATGAGGAATGATTTTCAGTACTGATCATCATTGATAATACTTTCGATTCTAGTGATGCGATTATTGTAGAATTCTTCGTGTAATACTTTGTAGTCTTGCTTTATTTCTATGATGTTTTTTCCTTCCATGATGTCAGACATGCCTTTTGAAATACCTGCAACACTATTGTCAACAAAAGCAATATTGTTTGGATTGGCACACTCCGACAACACCTTAAGCTTTCCTGCTAAAACCGGAGTTCCGATAATGTTTGCTTCATATATCGTTAAGCCATACGATTCGTTTTTTGACGCACACACATACCAGTCTGCATTTTTTATGTAGGGGTATGGGTTATCTTTCCATCCCAAAAAGCACACATTTGTAATGCCATTCTCATTTACATAGCGTTCTAGACGTCCTCTATCTTCTCCGTCACCTACTATCCAAAGCGAAAAGTCAAATTTTTTCATCAAGTTTTTACAACTCTCAAGTATGGTCATTATTCCCTTATTTTCATTAAGCCGGCTCACTGTAACAAATATTGGCTTATGGTTAGTTGACGGCAGTACTACACTTCCGTTTGACAGCGCAACTATTCCCTCAACATTAATAGGATTATATGCTACCGTTAGGTTTCCCGTATCTCCAACAAAGGAAAGTACACCGTTTTTGACAAGCTTTGAAACACATATCACCTTATCAAACGACTTAAGATATCTGAATAGTTTTTCTTTCTTTGTGAAGATTCCTGAAAACTCGTAATCAAAGTGAATCCATGCAATTTTTTTGTTTGCCCTAATAAGCGAACCTAGTTTTAAATATCGCTGGTCTTTGAGCACGAGCAGAATATCTTGTTTCTTTAAGAGTAAAATCAGGGCATAAATAAGCTGTCTCACTTTAAACCAAAACCACGGCAGAGACCATTTTTTATACGCCGCCTTGGAGCGGAATACGCCCTTGATTGTAATATTCTTGGACAACAGTTCTCGCCCCTCGTCCGGTCCTTCAAGCGTAGTGACCGTAACATCGTATAGATCACTTTTTTCGGCTAGGTAGTTGGCAACATCCTGCATGACCTTTTCCACTCCACCGCCGGTTAATTGACTACACAAAATCGTTACTTTTCGTCTCGACATTATTCTCCTTCTCTACAATACGATGTAAAATTATTTGCCCATATCCGCAAATCACACAGATTATTTCCTGTGTGTCTTTCGGTAATCGTCTAAATCAGCATTTTCCCTACAAACTTTTCTTGCAATTCTATTGCGTATTGACATAACCAGTTTACTTACAAGCGCAACCGGATTAAAATACCTCCAATTTATAATTGGGACATTTTCTTTTTTTAAAAGCTTCGTATACTCATACACCTTCCGAAAGCCCATTCCATCAGCGAAAGCACTATATAGGATTTGCAGTCCTGCATTCTCAAGCCCAATATACGGCAAATATTCACCCGGTAAAACCTGATATAGCATACCGCATTTTCTTATTTTCACCTTAACTCTTTGGTCATATAATTCTTTGGATACATTGCTGGTTTTGCTTCCGTGATGCTGCGTAATACAGTAGATTGTTTCATCCAAACATGCAATTTTTTTCGCTTTAATTCCACACTCAACTGAAAAGAGCGTATCTTCAGCGAGATTCTCTTCAAATCTAATACACTCTTCCTTTACAAGTCTGCTGCTATGCATTTTTAAACACACAGATGCCACCTCATATCTGATGAGCATCTCGCTTTTTTTACAAGGGTTATGAGTGTACTCTTGTATTTTGTTGACATACATTTCATGTCTTGTTCCACATTTGCCGGTTTCTAAGTCAATACTCGTCGGCAGAAAATATACCAAGTCATAATCTGTATCAAAATAAGGTTCAACTTTTTCAAGCCAGTCATCGGTATAATAGTCATCTGCATCGCCAAACATGATCCATCGGCCTTTGGAGCGCTCTATTCCAATGTTTCTACATAGCCCCGTGCTGTGCGTACAGTAATGGCTCGTGTACAACTCAATGTTGTCATATTTAGACTTTAGCGCCAACAGCTCCTGAACGCCAACTTCGGAATTATCATCAACCACAATCACTTGAACATCATCCCTCTTGGGAATTGATGAAAGCATCTTGTCAAGAAGCTTTGGCGTGTTATAGTGTGGAATAATTATTGACAGTGTAGTAGTCATTTCCCGTCAGCCCCTCTCAATCTCTGCGGTACAGGTCTCGTGTATACACCTTGTCGGCGGTGTCTCGCAGGCTGCTTTCCATGCGGTTTGCAACTATGACTGACGACATTTCTTTGAACCTATCAAGATCAGCTATCACATGGGTGCCCTCAAAGCTATCCGCATTGATCGTCGGCTCAAAGATGACAACCCGTGCTCCGGCGGCCTTGAGCCTTGCTATTACGCCTCTGATGCTGCTTTCACGGAAATTATCCGAGCCGGCCTTCATGGTCAGGCGATAAATTCCGATAACACCGCCATCGGCTTTTTCCAGTATCATTCGTGCGATGTGATCCTTGCGCTCGTCGTTTGCGGCAACGGACGCACTGATTATCTTATTCGGAATGCTGCCGAAGTTGGCGACGAGCTGCTTTGTGTCCTTGGGCAGGCAGTAGCCGCCGTAGCCGAATGAAGGGTTATTGTAGTGCGAGCCGATGCGAGGGTCGAGGCATACGCCGTCGATTATCTGCTTGGTGTCGAGCCCATTGAGCTCGCAGTAGGTGTCGAGCTCGTTGAAGTAGCTGACGCGAACGGCAAGGTATGTATTCGCAAAAAGCTTTATCGCCTCTGCCTCCGTTGAGTTCGTGAACAGCGTGGGGATGTTTCCATCCTCCGCTCCGCTCGTCAGCAGCTGCGCAAAAAGCTCTGCGTCCTGCTGCGTCGCCTTACTTGCGCTCGGCAAGCCAACGACTATGCGGCTCGGGTGGAGATTGTCGTACAGCGCCTTTCCTTCACGCAGAAACTCGGGTGAGAACAACATCCGATCACAGCCGAATTTTCCGACAATGCTCTCGGTGTAGCCGACGGGCACGGTGGATTTGATGACCACAAGTGCGTCCGGGTTGACCTGCGCAATAAGCTTGAGCACCGCCTCTACCGTTGAGGTGTTGAACAAGTTGCGCTCGGGGTCATAATCCGTTGGGGTGGCGATGATTATAAGCTCCGCATTTCGGTACGCCGTCTCGCTGTCGGTCGTGGCCTTGAGCTTGAGGCTTCGGTTGGCGAGGAAATCCGATATCTCCTTATCCACTATCGGAGCTGCTCCGCTGTTTATCTTTTCCGCCTTGGCAGGGGTGGTCGTGACCGCCGTCACCTCATTATGCTGCGCAAGCAAGACCGCCTGTGCCAGCCCAACATATCCAACTCCGGCTACTGCTATCTTCATCATTTTATCTCCGCACACCTTTTTCTCAGCTCGTTTTCTACGAACTTAACGACTTCATTATCTCTAGCGGCAACAAATTTTCTTGCAAAGCAAATGCCTTCCGTATCGATTGCCGTTTCGAGCTGATCGCAATCTTCCAACAAAAATGTTCTCGGTGAATTGCCCTCTCTGCGCTTCCAATCAATGAGCCGCACATTTGAGAACTCCTCGCTTAACCGATCCTTAAACACTGAATTCATTATGTAGTTCTGCAAAAACACCTCATCGGCAGCCAAGGAATGCTTATATCGTTCCTCGATTTCTTTGCGGTCTGCCACGACCGCTTCCGCAAACGAAGCGGAGACAGAAAACAGCGCAGATCCATGATACTGCTGTTTGCTCTTATCAACAAACGGCTTTTGTAAATGAGCGATGCCGTGATCGAGCAGCTTCAGCAGCTTGTTCGTTCTAAACCCCGGCAAATTGGTAAAATAGTGCTTACATAGCACCTTGTATTGAGCAAGCTCATAGTTTTGCGGCTGAAAATTAATAAATTCGTTATCATGTGTTTCAAAGAATTTATCGATCTCATCAGCCGTTTTCATTGGCAGATCTGCGCCCTGCAAGTAATGGATATAATCGGGTTTCGGCTGATACTCCAGCGCCGCCTGCATTAGATCAAGCATTGCAGTGATCTGCGACACGCCAGCCCAGTTGATCTCAATTTGCGGAAGGCAAACCACTTGCGTTCTCAACCCCTCCGGGATGAACTCATCATACTTTTGGGGCGACTTAGCATCAAGCAGGACAAAGAAAGTAAATCGCTCATCGTCCAGCAGCCGCATCAGCGTCTGACACACCGTTTCGTTATTATGAACGGTCATTATTATTGCATGCTTCAAAACTAATCCCTCATTTATTTTGACGGTTCAAATCGTTTTAGGATAATTTAATGTATCCTTGCCCGCAGCGGTATCTATCACAAGCTGGGCTTCCATTCCGAAGCGTCTTTCAATCGTCAAGAACTTCTCCGTTGCCGTCTTGTAGGCATTGCGGCGGAGCTTTTCTATCTTCGGCTTGTCATTCATCAGCGCAATGAGCCGTTCGGCCGCTTCGGCCTCGGTATCGTAGACAATACAGTTTTCATCGTTGTCAATAAACTCGTCTATCGAGTGATTGTTATTCGTAACAACAACACTGCCCTCGCCCATGACCTCATAAAAAATATTTACCCTGTTCCACTCGCTGACCAACAGCGTTGCAAGGGAATTTCTCGCATACTTGCGGCAAACCGCTTGCGGCTGACCGCCGACGAAGTGGACATAGTCCGAAATGCCGTACTCATCGATGACCTTATTTGTCGCAGTGAGCATTTCATTGCTGCTCACATAACCGATGAAGTACAGGTGCATTTTCACACCTAACTTATGCACCTCGCCGAGTATTTTGGCCGCTCTATCTTGGCGCTTTACATCGGCTATTCTGCCGACCATCGAAAGGCACAGTGGGTCATATTCCTCGGGGTAATTACCATGAGCCTCAATATTGACCTCCGGCTGCTCCTTGGGTATCATCACCGCCGAGCGCCAGAAGTAAAAGTCAAACTTCTTTTTCTTTATGCCGAGAATGTCATAGAGCTCATCTGCTCTGCTGCCGTCATTTGTGGCCAAGATAAAGCTCTTGCGGCTGATCATCGAAAGCGTGATGTATGTATAGTCCTTGAGCGCTTTGAGCCAGCGGCATATGCCCTTGGGCTTCGTTTCAAGTACATTCGCCATCTCCTGCGTGCCGAACTGGCGCAGTGCACATGGCACATCCATTTTTGCAGCGGTGCGCACCGCCATGTGCGAGCCCTCCGCCATGCCGTAAACGAAGTCATAGTGCCTTGCTTTGAGAAGCTTGCGTGTTTCACGGGAAAGCCGCAGCGGCAGCTCAAGCATACCAAGGATGCCGTCGTGCTTTGGCTTGATCTGTATTAGATTTTCCTTTTTGAAATATTTGCTTTCGACAACGCTGTGGTCGAGCGACGACCAGAGCAGCATGTCCACGGTGTGACCCTGCTCCAGCAGCATCTTGAGTGGGTAGTAAAACGCCGGAAGCCCCGAAAGCGTCTCATCCCGCATCCCGCCGAGTATAGTCTCCACCGCCGGGTTGTCAAACGCTATGTATAGTATTTTCATAATGACCCATCGTTTCTCATCGGAAAATTGAACCAATGTTTGAGTTTTCATACCTAAGATATCTTGTCAAGACAATTGAGAGTAGCAACGGAATATATGCATAATAGTCCATTCCCGGTTCGGTCCACGAGTGCAAAAAAACCTCAATCATAAATGAGATAGGAACTAAATTCCTAGTCTTGATTATCTCATTCAAAACCGCAAGTAAAAACAGGCCCAATAATATGCCGCCTACCCATCCTGTACTGACCATAAAGGTCAAAAAGGTATTATGCGTTCCCATCGTATTTCCATTAGACTCCCAGTAATCAAAGCCGCCTCCAAATATAGGCTTTTCGTCTATAAGTCTCCAAGCTTCTTCATAAAGCTGGTCTCTTCCGCTGCTATTTGCTTCTGCGCCAAACTCAAACAGTCGAGAGCTGTATGTACCTTTGGCAGCATACATCGCTCCGATTGTCGCAATAATCAGAAGCAATATCACAAATGCCTTTCGGCGAACCTTTTCTTTTGGTGTCGCTCCATCTCTCGCTTTTTGCCATGCAATACATGCAATTCCAACAGCCGATGAGAAAAATGCACTTCGGCAGCCAATTGCAAAAACAACAAAGAAGCATAAAACAATACTAAGCAAAAAGAAGGCTTTGTTGACATTGCCTTTAGTACCATTAGAGTACAGGAAAGCAAACGCACCGCAAAGTGTCCCCGGAACGATGGCAAATGCCACCGGGTTTCTGTTTACCTGCGTGCCCAAAAAGCTAAGATGCGAAGACCCGTTGCTATGTAGCAAATTCGAATTACTAATCAATGTCAGTACTGCCTGTACATCACACGCTATAACAATAACGATAATAATAAGTTCAATTTCCTTCCTTGTCCATTTTCTCGATGCCGCAAAAACAAGGAATAAAATGAACATCATTGCGCTTATATATGCTTCTATGCTGATCGATGAAAAAGGAAACCACAAAAAAATCACCGTATAGTACAGGAGATTTACAATATGGTACTTCAGCGATCCCAAAGGATAATACCTGCATTTAGGAAAAGACAAAACACTCAGAGTAATAAACAGCGGTCGAAGAATTCTTGTGACAGGGGATGGAATTTTAGGGAGCACTCCCAGTATCAAAAACATCATCATACACAAGAATAAACAGGCAAATGACAGTCTGTTCTCTTTGCCCTTGTATATTTTTGGATTGTTGCTATACATTTTTAGTCCTAACTGCTAATCTCTAAAATAAATCTTACATAAACCGTCAGTGACGGTCTTTATGTCATACAACTTCTTAACTTTTTCGTTTGCGGTATTGTCCGTTGATCTATTCGCCGCTGCAAGCACCGCTTCCGCCCATCCATCCGCCGGAACTTCGAGCGGTACGAATTTAGCATTTCCGGTAACATCAATATCATCCGGTACCACGGTTTTTGATGTCACGACATGCAGGCCATTTGCCTGTGCTTCAATAAGCACAGAGCCCAGCCCCTCATAAAGTGACGGGAAAAGGAATACATCCATAGCGCTGTAATAGGGCGCAGTATCCTTCTGTGCTCCGGCAAAAATAACACTGTCAGAAACACCTAGTTTTTCACACTTCTCTCTTATCTCAGCCATCAAGCTTCCTCTGCCAACGCAAAGAAGTACTGCGTCCTCTCTGCGCTTTTTTATAGCCGCAAACTGTTCGACAAGCTGTGTGTGATTTTTTTGTTCTTCAAATCTTCCGACATGTCCGACGACAAGTTTATCTTCTATACCATACTGCTTTCTTATCGCATCACCGTTGCACTTGTTATATGCAAAGGCATCGACATCAAACCCATTATACATCACTGAACATCGTGGATCATTCATACAGCCGTCACCAAACACGAACTCACAAGCATCGGTAGAACAGCCGAGAAGATCTGTAGCATTTTGCAAAATCAGTTTTCGCATAAGCCATTCATACGCTCTGCGTTTGAGCGTGTAAACCTGTCCGAATGATGTATTGTGAGCATGAGCAATTCTGATTGGCACACCATACCTCTTGGCGTTACTTAAAACTGCTCCTGAGTAGAAGTACAGGTGGCTGTGCATCACCTTGAACGGACCCTTTGTCGCAAGAATCTGTGAAAGATTGCTCATCATGCTTTTAGACTTATCAAAGTAGAATATCCGACCGCCAAGTGAAAGCACCTCGTCGTCAAAAAAGCTTTTCTTCCCTTCGGTAAGCGCAAAATCAAACTGCACCTTTTCCCTATCAATGCAGCGGTAAATGTTCATAACAAGCAGTTCAACCCCGCCGGGATTTAGTGCTCCGAATATATGCAGCACTCTTATCGGTTTAGGCATTTTTATTCCACTCCATATCTTCTGCAATACTCGGTAGCTACTTCTCTCATATTTAAGCTCCTCATCCCGTGTCGTTTGCACACATCAGCATAAAACGCCAACAGTTCCTCCATCTGTGCGAAGTTGACTTCAGTATCAACTGCAAAATTATGTGGATGCCAATACATGTGGTAGATCTCGCCTTTCTTTGCTGCCTTTAGCATTTCTCTTTTGTATCTATAAAGTTTGAGCCGCTCTGCAAACCTATACTTTGGTCGAAAAGGCTTAAAAAATCTACTGTTTCTGATGTTAAATATCCCCTCGTCAAATATCTCTTCCAGTTTGTAACTGGTCCGTCTTTGAAGCGGAATATAGTTATCTATATACCAAAGCAAAGTGCCAATTTTGGGGTGTCTTACTCTTAATTGGCTTATAAAGCCTCTTTCATTTCCTCGAAAAGAAAGCCGTTTAACTCTGCCCATTGCAGTCAAAAAACTATCAGCCACTTGATTTCTTGGAAACACCGCTGAGTCAATATGCAAATTTTTCTCTTTCGCAAGCTTAAGCGCCGCATCTATCTCAGCTGCAAATTCAGAAGGGTTGCTGTCTTTATTGCTGCAATAATAATGCGAATATGTATGTGTGGCAATCTCTTGACCATTTGCTCCAGATATCGCCATAACAAGCTCCGGTGCGAACAATATACTCCTAGGGCACTTTTCTTCGTCATTTTCCGGAATGAGGCCAGCTTTTTCAAGTGTCACCTTGGTCTGTGTCGGCAATTGAGAAGGTAAGTATTTTAAAAATTCTTCCCTGTCACTTGTCATTAACGCCCCCACTGTTGCCCAAGTTGCGTGGATGCCGTATTTCTTGAATAGCAAAATAAGTCTTGGCACTACATCATGAACTTTCTGCATCGTAGGGGTCAGCTCCGCTATATTTGCGACATCTGCCATTCCCCAAAACATTTCAAAATCGAGGGAAATAACTAGCGCACCATTATAGCTAATATTCTCGTTGTCGCTCATAAAAGCGCACCTCTCTGTTAATATTCTTGCCAAAGCAGCTGTTTTCACTTTGTCTTATTGCCAGTGCAACAATTGCCCGAAATTGAGGAAACTGCTTTTTCGGCAAACTCCGCATAGAATTCATAGCGTTTTGCTTCGAGCATGTCTTTTTGAAATGCTTTGGCGTGTTCGAAATTTCTTTTTGCCATGCCAATCGGCTTGTCGGTGCTGATCTTGGTCAAATGTCCGGCAATTGCGTCACTGTCCTTTTTGTCAAAGATGCACTTTTCTCCAACAAGTTCAGGCATTGCGCCAACGCTTGACGCTAAGCAAGGTAATCCTCTGCTCATAGCCTCTATAAGCGCTCTTGGCATTGCCTCAACGATGCTCGGCTGGATGTACACATCCATATCATCGAGCCATGCAAACATTTTGTCGTGCGGCAGGCTGCCCTCGAAAACAACTTGCTCTTCGACATTTAGCCGCTGTGCAAGCACTTTCAGTGCCGAGTTGTCACCGCCTCCGGCCATGTGGTACTCAAAATTCGTAATGCCCCGCTCCTTGAGCTTTGCAAGCGCCTCGATGACATATCTCTGACCCTTGTACGACACATTGACCGCAGCGGCGGTGGCAAGCTTTACACTGCCGGAATGGTTTTTAATCTTCTCAAGCCGCTTTTCCAGTACGCTGTCATCCACGGGCTGCAGCTCTACATCGGATATCGCCGCCGCCTTGCCATGCGTGGGATAGCGGCGCTGCAGGAACTCGTCCGTTACATACACGGCGTAGTCGGCGTGCCTCATCGTCCGGCGAAATCGCATCCATGCAAACGGTGCGAGCACCTTTCCCCGCAGGCTGTGGTTCCATAGGCTGTCCCACGGGCAGCCCACCGCCTCGACCAGAAACGGCTTGCCGATGCTGCGGCAGTATTTTGCGGCGATGGTGCCGCTGTCCGACGGGGCTCGGATTATGACCGCTCTGTCGGGCGTAATGTTCTCGATAACGATTTTCTTAAAGCGGCGGCGGAGCTTTATATTGAAAAAGCTTCTCAGGCTTGCCGTGAGGTTCGGCAGCAGCACAACATTGATCCTGCTCGTGTCAAGCTTATTCATGCGTCCAAGCGTTTCGGCATCATCTGGGGCAACATCGGCCTTGCGCATAAGCAGCGTGATGCGATCAAAATGCTTCAAATACCTGTCAAACACTGCCTGCGAAAACGCCGAGCCGGTGTAGCAATTACCGTCGGTATCCTGTGCAATTTTATCTTCATACACAAAGACTAAATCCATTCTTACTCCTTCTATGAATCGAGAAGTTCTTTATATATTTGGGTCATTTTCTCTATGACATTTGAAATATCAAACTGCTTGAGGTTTTCAAAATTTCCTTCTTGCCCAAAATATGCACCTGTAGCGGCTTCATTAACAAGTTCAGCAACCGCATCGACGCTCCGAGGGGCAAATAAGAGCTTCTTATCAACGAGGTCTCTTGCTCCTCTGATGTCCGAACATAAGGCAGGCAAATGAGACGCAATAGCCTCCATCACAGCGACCGGCAGCCCCTCTCTTAGCGACGGATGCACAAAAGCATCCGCTGTTTTATAAAGCTGCGCAACATCCGAGCGGAACCCGAGCAAATGAAATTGCTCTTTGAGTCCAAGTCTCTCCGCCGTTTCGATCAGGTAAGCAGCGAGTTCCCCTTTTCCGGCAACAGCATAGTGAATTCTTTCATTTTTCAGCTTTGCCATTGCTTGCAGGACTATTTCTTGGTTCTTGTTTACATTCAATTCACCGACAGACAGCAGCAGGAATGCATTCTCCGGCACTCCGAGCTCCGCCCGTTTCAGTTTTCTGTCCACCTCTGTAGAGGCAAACTTGGCTATATCGATACCAACACCAGGTACATATTCGACCTTGGAGGAGTGCATTCTCCTATTTGCAAGTGCATAATCCTCTCTGTTGATGGTGACGAGCACATCTGTCCAGTGTGCACACAGCCACTCAACGGGGTAAAACATGAGCCAATTTTTCTTCGGCGCTCCCTTAAAGAAGTGAAAGCCGTGTGCTGTATACACGACCTTGACTTTCCCTTTTTTCCGAAGCTTCCGGCAGGCCGCCCTTGCACAAATGGCCGCAACCGGGGTATGGCAATGTACAACATCGTACTTATTGTCCTGCACGACAGTTCGCATCTGCCTTATCGCTCTAAGATTGCTCATACTTAACGGCGAGCGTGAGCAATCTATTTGGTAAATGTGGCATCCCCATTCTCTGTAGCAGTCCGGGACAGCCCATAGCTCGTCATTGCAGGCAACATCGACCGTGTGTCCTAAATCGAGCAGCTGCCTGATCAGGTCTTTAAAGAAACCCATCGTTGCTCCGACGGTAGTGACATACAGTATCTTCATTTTATCTCTACCAGCTCAATCATCCCGACATGCCGATTGTATAAGAATGTCACGAGTGCATCTCCAATTGCCGGTGCCGGTGTCGGTTCTTTGATGACCATCCAGCCGTTTGCTTTCAGTTCGTTGACTGCTGCCGGCATATCCGACACCTCATAGCATATGTGATACGGCGCTGGGCCGCTGTTCTTAAGTACACCGTCTACCGGCGTCGACACTCCGTTAGGTGTGACAAGCTCCACACGCTCGTGGCCGTTTTCCATGAACACTATTCTTATGTTGCGGCTGATATCCTCAGTTATGTCTCCCGAGATGTAGCCAAGTCTTTCAAAAGCCTCGACAGCCTTTTCGAGTTTCTTGACTGCATATCCTACATGATGCACCTTCATGTTTTCCATTCAGCTCCTATCAGCGGCTCATTTTCGTTGGGTAGCAAGAGTTCATATCTTTTTTCATCTTCTTCCGAAACAAGTGTGAAGCCAAGTCTGTCCCAGAGCTTTTCAACCGGCTTATTTTTTGCCGACACTTTATATGAGCTTGTGATTCTCTTGATGCCACAGGCCTCCGCCTGTTTTTCTACGGCAAATGCAATGCTGTCTTCTATCTGGCGTCCCATCACTCGGCAGCTCATCAGAAAATTTTGCACACACAAAGTTTCGTTTTCCTGATGTGTAAGCATGATTGCCACCAAGCCGCTGTCTCCGTATTTATCTGACACATTGGCAACATATACGCCCTTGCTTTCGTCCTCAACATATTTGAGAAACTGTGCCATGTCCATTCTGACAGTATTGGTGTTAAACTGATTTGTTTTGTTGAGCAGCTGAACGGTACGCTCATATTGATCTTGCTGCACTTTATTGACAACGACCTTTATGTTCAGCGACCTGATGTAATCATCCAGCGATGCAGCACTCTCAAGCTCTTTTTTTCGGTTTGCCTCATCACGATACTGGCGAGTTTTTGCCTTATCCTCTTCTGTCTCTCGGGCACACCAAAAATACTTTTCATATATATCTCTAACTGCATTCGGAAGCTTAGCAACATCACGAGGAAAATCTGCAACGGCAACCTGCGGAAGATTTGCTCTAACCGATTCTCTTTCCACCTCATTGTCATCAAGGAACACGAAAGAATCAAGACCGAGATTTAGCTCGTTCGCCATGTCTCGTATATTTATAAACTTTGGCTCCCAGTTGGCTTTGATCAAGACGAAGTCTTTTTCCTTCAAAACCATATGCGGGTTATCGCTAAAAATCGCTTGAACATCTTCTATGTTATTCTTAGATGCGATGGCGAGGAGCACGCCCGTTGATGCTATCTCCTTAATTCTCTTCTGTGCATCTCTGTATGCCGCTCCAATGAGAGATCGTCCAAGTACGATACCGTCGGCACCATCTTCGCCCGCAACACCGCCCCATAGTGTGTTATCCAAATCGAGAACCAAAACTTTTTTTCGTACAGATATAAGCCCCTCTGCAAACTCATTTATCGCTGATAAAAGCGGCTTAATACTCTTGAGGCCATAGGGAATCGACCCTGTGTACCAAAGCTTTTCCGAATAAAAATTCTTTCGGCCTTCCGCTTCAATTATCGACTTTAGATCGAAGGGTATCACATTTGATGTCTTTGCTGCGTCAGTAAGACATTTTGCCCATTCAGCTTCCCATAACAACTCAACATTCTCGTCCGCTGCGGGGTAAATGCGCCGCCTGCAAATATCAATATTTGAGACTGCAATCGTGCAGTATGGGTAGTTCTCCGCAAGCTCGTGGATATACTCAAAGCAGGTTTTTATCTCCTCCGCTCCGGATGTATAATCTGAATATGTCTCCATCAGTGCGTTGCCGTCTACAATGAGAAAAATAATTGACGGAGCAAAACTGAGCAGTTCATCATTCTTTTGAAGTGCATAATTTATCCACTGACCGTATCCTGATGGCGAGAAAACTTCATGAGTTTTCGCCATCTCGCCTATGAGTATATCCAAATTCACATTTGACAGTATTGCATACTTCAAGGTCGTTACCTCTAATAATTACTCAGATATATATCCGTAAAAATCCCTGAGCGTTTTGATCGAACCAAGCTTTTCGCTGGGAATGTCGACATCATACTCATCACAAATTTCAACCATAAGCCTGAGGTGCATAAGTGAATCCCAGTCACCGTTTGTATAGCTGGAGTCTAAAGAAATGTCTCTCACATCTGCATCCAACACCTCTGCGACAAATTCAAGAAATTTCTGTTCCATAATTTGCTCTCCTAATTATATTTTTCTTGCCGGATTGCCAAATACATGGCGTCCATCCCTAACATTGCTTACAACAAAGCTCCCTGCGCCAACATTTACATCATTTCCGATTTTGATGCTTGGAACGGTGCTTGCATGATTATTGAGAAGCGTACGCTCACCGATGACAACATGTCCATTTACTGCGCAGCCGCCAAACAATGTGCTATAATTTCCAATCACCGCATCATGTCCGATAAAATTCTGCGAGAGAATAGTCACATAGTCCCCAATTGTAACATTAACAGTAATTCTCGTATCAGGGTAAATAATGCATCCCTTACCGATTTTGCAGAAACCACCTATGTGGGCATCAGGATGTATAAGCGAAACGATGGTGGCCCCTCTTTTAGATAGACTTTGAATTACTTTTTGTTTTACAGCAGGAAATCCTAACGCAATGACAAACTCCTCGTCCTCTGAGGGCTGCCAGTCTTTTATCGTTCCGATAATGCCGTAATCACAATCATAATCAGAAAGAGCAGCCTCATTATCGTCAATAAATCCTTTAATGTTCCATTTGTGTTCTATATCGTTAACATCTTTGCACCATTGCAAAAGCTCGCGGCCAAAGCCTCCTCCTCCGACAATTATTAAGTCTTTCAATGAATTTCCTCCTGTGTACCCATAAATTCTTCCATAGTTGCATATGTATCACTGCTGATACCATCCCGACATAGCACGGTCTTAACGGTTTGAAGGATAATTTTTAAATCAAACAAGAAACTAATATGTTCAGTATAGTAAACATCCATATCAAATTTCTCTTCCCATGAAATAGCATTGCGGCCGTTCACTTGAGCAAACCCGGTGAGACCGGGTCTGACATCATGTCGGTGCATTTGTTTTTCGTTATAACGAGGTAAATACCTAACAAGCAATGGGCGAGGTCCGACAATAGACATATCACCTTTTAAAATGTTAAACAACTCGGGAAGCTCGTCCAAAGAGGTTGACCTTAAAAAACAGCCAAAGCTAGTAAGTCTTTGCTCATCAGGTAAAAGCTCGCCTGTCAAAGGGTCTGGCTCATCAGTCATAGTTCTAAATTTTTTCAGAACAAAGATTTCTCCAAACTTACCGGGGCGTGCTTGAGAAAACAAAACAGGTGACCCCAGCTTAATTTTCACGGCTAAAGCTACAACTGCTAAGAGTGGTGACAAAACAATAATGGCAAAAGAAGATAAGAAAACATCTAAGAAGCGCTTAATGTATTTTTCATATAAGGTCTCTTTCCTTTTCATCCTGCACCTCAGCAACATAAGTAAAAAACCATGATAAATCATTTAATTATAGTACAAATTTCAAAAATAGTCAAACACGCAATCGGCAAAAACTGAATAAATCTCCCATAAAATTATCAGCAATTCAGGAGCTTAAACAGGCCACATATCAAAAGTACGGAATAATACATAAATATAAAAACCTGCCACAAATGTGACAGGTTTTAATGGCAGGGGAAGAAGGCTTCGAACCCTCGGCCTACGGTTTTGGAGACCGCCGCTCTACCAGCTGAGCTATTCCCCTTTATATTGGTGGGCCTTCAGGGACTCGAACCCCAGACCGACCGGTTATGAGCCGGTTGCTCTAACCAACTGAGCTAAAGGCCCTTATGGAGATATTGCCGTCACATTAAATTGTGACGGCAATACCATCTGGCGCCCCCTGTAGGATTCGAACCTACGACCCTGCGGTTAACAGCCGCATGCTCTACCTGTTGAGCTAAGGAGGCATAAACAAAGGGTCTGACTTGCGCCAAACCCTTTGATGTTGGCATTGACCTATCTTCCCGGTCCGTCTCCAGACAAGTATTGTCGGCACTGGTGAGCTTAACTTCCGTGTTCGGAATGGGAACGGGTGGACCCTCACCGTTAAAAACACCAACTGCATTTGGAACACACCAAATACTACAATATTCAAGCCTTAAAGTCAAGGCTTTTTTGCCGAGGGGAAGAAATTTTCTTCCCCTCTTGGTACACCATCAGGGACTCGAACCCTGGACACCCTGATTAAGAGTCAGGTGCTCTACCAGCTGAGCTAATGGTGCATATGGTGACCCGTGGGAGAGTCGAACTCCCGATTCAGGCGTGAGAGGCCTACGTCTTAACCACTTGACCAACGGGCCATATCAGAGGTATTACACCCTCAAAACTGAACAGAAGAAGGAATTGCAAGGCTGCCTGCATAACTGTAGGTCAAGCCCTCGGGCTATTAGTACCGGTAGGCTGAACACATTACTGCGCTTACACCGCCGGCCTATCAACCATGTAGTCTACATGGACCCTTACTCCATAAAGGATGGGAGATCTTATCTTAGGGGGAGTTTCACGCTTAGATGCCTTCAGCGTTTATCTCGTCCCGACATAGCTACCCAGCTGTGCCGTTGGCACGACAACTGGTGCACCAGAGGTCAGTCCATCCCGGTCCTCTCGTACTAAGGACAGCTCCCTTCAAATCTCTTACGCCCG
>ENA-OZDC01000174-OZDC01000174.1-human-gut-metagenome-genome-assembly--contig:-NODE-174-length-38799-cov-4.888086_pt1 | contig 38799 bp, 36 predicted proteins | sample MGYA00244082_ERZ653570 | MGnify/ENA primary metagenome ERZ653570 (study PRJEB26926, sample SAMN06164919) | human gut metagenome | biome: ENVO:00009003; feature: ENVO:2100002; material: ENVO:00002003... | reverse complement strand
AGATGTGTATAAGAGACAGTGCGATAGCTTCCAAGGCCTCTTTGATTTGCTTGTCCGTCCCATTCGTATTCGCCGAAGCCTTCGTCTGGGAGGAAGTTTTCTGTCCGCCTTGCGCCTGCTGACCCTTTTGGGCCTGCTTGTGATTTGCGGAAGCAACTTTGGACGTGGACTGGTTCTGCGGGGCGGCGTTCGCACCGGTATTCGATGCGGTCTGAACAAGGCCGTTTACAACAGCCTGAATAGCAGCGGCAGAATGATTCATCGACTGAGTGTTGCCGGAGCTGTTCGGATTCCCGCTTCCAGGATTTCCGTTTGAGCCGGTCTGCCCATCGCTGGAATCGCTGTTGCTGTTGCTCTGGGGATTTCCCGCTCCCGTCTGATTCTGTTGCTGTTCCGCTTCATCCAGGGCCTCTTTGATGATGGGCCACATGATAAGAAAGATTGCGTTGATTTGCGTAAAACGATATGCAACGTCATCTGTCCATCTGGCCTGACTCAAGGGCTTTGCCATGTCAATGACCATCTTCATGATGTCGTTGTCACACACGCACTGTTCAAGGTCTCTTGCGAAGACATCCTCGAATCGGGCAAACTCAAGCATCAGGGCATAGAGCTTTTGCAGCTTGGTTGCCTTATCATTTGCGAGGATGTTTTCCGCATAATCGAAACTGCGAAACAGGGCCTCACGCGATGTTGCGATTCCCTTTTCCACTATGCCGCCAAACTCGTCGATGATTTTGCCTTCATCGTGCGGGTCATCAATGGTGTTGGTCACATCGTTGAAAATCTGCTGAAACAGTGGCCGGTACGCACTGTTCTGAAGCGCATCCTTCATTTCAGTCAATGCGTCAACCTCTGCCTGAGTCTTTGGCACCGGCAGTTCTCCGTAGAACTCTCCGGCCTTGATTTTATCAATGGCCTTCTGCTCCTCTGCAAAATCGCAATAAATGATATGTGCAATTTCGTGGAAATGGATACCCAGCAGAGCCGTAAACTTGGCATAGATGTCATTGTACGCCTCCGTGATGGTATTTTCAGGTACGAGATACTCCTTCTTTCCGTCCGTCCAGCCTGGTGCAATGCCTGTCGGCAGAATTGTCAGGGACAGTCGCTTAGTGATGCCGCAATGCCGCAACAGCGTCTCCCCCATCTTTTGCAGATAGCTGGAAAACTCAGCGGAGTGGAAGATTTCTTCGGAACTCAAGTTCTTGCGCTCTTCAGAACTCAGCTTCCTGAGCTGGTGTTCGTATTTCATATTCTTTCTCCTTTTTCAGAGAATGGGGACCATGCGGCCCCCATTCTCAGCGTATTGTGTGGAAAATCAGAGATACAGGTCCACAACGGAACCCATAATCTCCTCTTGCTCCTCTACGACAGAAGTTGCCTTCGACACGACGCAGCAGCGGCAGTTCTCACGGACATTACTCATGCCATCGACCTGTACCGACTGTGCCCACATCTCAAGCTCCGTCGCAGAGATAGAGCCTTCCGTAATATCATTCTCCTTGCAGTGCTTGGAAATTGCCAGCCAGACCGTATACATCTTCTCCAGCAAATCCTTGTCAGGGAAACCGGTGTTATACCGAACACGGGCCAACAGCGTCTCCTTCGTCAGCTCATAAGAGTCAAGGACGAAAGCACAGCGACGGATTACAGACGGGTCAACCGGACGACAGGAAGCATAGCCGACGTTATCGGTATAAACAACCATCGCATCCGGATGACGGCGCACGAAGCGCCCATCAACCAGCGGAATCATCGCCCCTGCGCGGTCGTATTCGTTCAGACCGACGAGCACGCCAGCGTCGCGGATACGGGAAATCTCCTGTACCTCAACGATGTAGCCGTGTTCCAGCGCCTTGACATAGTTCGACTCAACGAACTTGTAGCGCGCCACAGAGCCGTTACTCGCCGCCGCCTTGCCATACGCCTCAAGGGCCATCTGGCAGGTCGCGTCTTCGTCCTCCACGCCGGTGAGCTTGAAGTAAGCACTGGCGGGGTCCGCCGCGATTTCCGCGAAGTCAGGCAGTTCCGCTGTGTGCGCCCCATCCGTATCTGGAATGATATCGGAGAGGAAGTTCTGCGTCTCCATCGTGGAATTGCACGTCATACGCAGCAGCGGGATATTCAGGAACCCAGCCATCAGTTCAACACCCGTGGACTTACCATAGGAGGTAATGCCGCGCCACATGAAGTTATTCATGGGACGCTTATCCTTTCTGGTATTCACGAACTTTTTGGCAATGTCGATTGCCTCCGGCGCGACGGGATAATCGTCTGGGAACTGAGGAATGAGCGCCCGCTCCGCCGCTGACCAGCTGTGACTGGCTGCGAACGCGGAAAACAGCTTCTTTGCGCTTGCGAATGTGTGCGCCTTTGTTGCTGTTACGCGGATACTGCCGCACAGGACACACGCCTTGCCGCACAGCTCCGTGCCGGACAGAGAACCGCTTTTGACGCTGGTTCCCGTGAGGATATCAATGTTCCCACCGGGAACCTTGACCTCGACCTCGTTGTTGTTCAGCATCACCACCAGCGTGTCGCAGATGCGGCGGAAACAGCCCTCGTCAAAAGGCGTTCCCGCGTTATACTGCTGCGTGATAGCGTAGAGGTCCGTACCAACACCGTTCCAAATGGAAGTGGCGATAGGCAACAGGCACAGATAGATAGGTGCGAGGTTGACCTCGCAGCTTCGGTCAATCGTGGGGAGCGACGTAAAGGTATAGTCCGCAGTTCCCACAACCGGCTTCGCAATGGCCGCACGAAGGCGGACCGTCTTGCCGTTCGGGTCCGGACGGTTCACCGTCGCAATCAGGACCGTACCATCCGCCTGCGGAAGCTCCGCTGCGTAGGTAGAGCCGCCGACATCGACCAGCGCCATATCAGCGTGTTCGCCCTTCATCCATGCCACAACCGCCTGTGCGGCGTATGCGTTCAACGCGACATTGCCGCCACCGTTTCGGAGTGCCGAGAACATAGCTGGCTCCTTTACTGTCGGAGCATAGTTCTGAACCTCTTTCGGGAATCTGGCAACTGACCAACTGGCAGACGGCGTATTCAAAGTGTGATTCATAGTTTCTTTCTCCTTTCACTCATTAACGGGCGTTTGCAGCAGACAGATTCCGCCACACGCGAAACAGATGCGCGAGATAACTCTCCGCTTCCTGTCTCTCCATGAAACCGGAACCCGTCAGGTACTTCATTGCACTTTCCTTGCTGCCACGGGATTCGCCGTCGATGACATAACCCATTGCTTTCGTAAAGTAGTCGTTTGTAAACATTTTTTCATTTCTCCTTTTTGTTTTGTGTGATTTGGGATATATAAAAAGCCAGTATCCGTAAAGGATGCTGACTGAACTTTCTTTATGTTTGCGATACTTCTTTTGTATGGTCACAGCATACCGGCCTTTTTGCCATTTGCAGAATTGTGATAAACAGGAATACAGGTTCCTGAGTTCCGAGGTGCCTGAGTGTTTCGGCAAAAAAACAGCAGCACCCATCCGGTATGGATAGATGCCGCTGGAAGATGTACTCACATCTGCAAATAGGCATATAACAGATGCGGTGTTTTTTCGTTGATGTAGACGAGATATGGGCAATTCGGATAAAACGTCACCTTGCGGGGAAGTGTAAAGGTGAAATAAGACGGAACATCATCGTCTGTCCGGAAACACACTTTCGTGGAGCCTTTCAATCCGTTGGAAATTGCGTTTGTCTGTACGCTGTAGCAAATCATCGGCAGTTCCCTAATAGTGCCGTCCTTAAAATCCAACCGCAGAGAAACCGCACAGTATAGAAGATAGACGGGGAAAAGAAGAAACATGAGCAGCCGCACGGATAGAAGCGTGATGGACAACACGATGACTGTCAGCGTCATCAGTACCGCGACCGTACAGAGCATGACTTCCTTGGACTGCAAGGCGGTCGGCAGCTCGATGTCCCGCAGCTCCTGCCAGATAGATTTCTTCTCCCCCTCCGGTTCCGGTGCCGAGTCCGAAGCCTGTTTCCCTGCGGCATTTTCGGCCCGATTGGCGTCATCCTGCTCCAGCAGGGCACGGAGATGCGGGAATTCAATAATTTTTGACTTCTTCGGCATGACTACCTCCCAAAAGCGGTTCACCGTTTATCGTGAGTGAGTGGAAATATTCGTATGTTTTGGGCGTGCTTTTTTTCAGAAGCTGCATGGACTTGCTGCCATCCGAATGTGTCAGCAGATAAGCGAAATAATCTGCAAAATATTCGTTGCTGCTTGTTTTGGCATAGCTGCGGAAGGGTGCATCTTTTGCTTCTGCGTTGAAGAGTTCCTGACTTCTGGCAGGAAAGCTGAGCAGTTCCCCTTCTATAAAATGCCCGAACTCATGCAGGACTGCCCCCGCTTCCGAAACATAAATGGTTCGCTCCTGATAGCTGGTGACGCCGGTGCAGGACACATTATACAGCTTGCCCATTTTCGCCGTATACGCATGGTCGATAACGAGCTTCCATCCGTGCTCATTGAACGCATTGAGGACGGTATCCGGAAGATAGCGCAGTTCCATAAGATAATCGTTGAGATTCGCGTCAGAGCGATTTTCGCACACGACCGGAGATTTAGGCGCTTCGACCACAAATTGATGTGTCAATGTCTCATACAGATAGACAGCCGCCTCTCCCCTCGTTACTCTTTCACCTACGGTCGAGGACGCAGAACATAGGCCCAGCTCTTGCCCAACACGCAGGACATTTTCCTCACGGCTAAGTGCCTTCCCTCCATAGAGTACATTGTCGTAGACCGGTATCTGTGCGGCATCGAACGCACTTTCCAGAACCGCACTCCGGCAGAGTTGTGTTTCTGGTGAGACGACAGCAGTCTCACTCAGCCAACCGTTGCCGTAAGCAGCATCCACGCCGCTCTGACTCTGCTCCATCCATCCATTGCCTTTCATTTGGACACCATAGGCTCGGCAGAGCATGACCGCCCATTGCCGAACGGTAATGGGGGCGTCCGGGGAGAACTGGCCGACGCCAGTCCCTGTGACGATTTGCCGTTCTGAGAGATAGACAACGCTATCATGATACGGTGCCGTTTCTGGCACATCGGAAAAGCCGGCGTCAGTGGCAGACGCTGTAACGGGAAAAGTCAGTATCAGCGCCAGAGTAAGAATTGCCAGCGCTGTCCTTCGCAGACCTCGAAACATCAGTCACCGCCTCCTTCCGCAGCCGTCTCAGCGTTTGCGTGGATGGCATCCCGAATCGTCTCCGCCAGCGCCCTTGCCTGCGCTGCGTATTCGCGCTTTGCGTCGGTCGTCGTGTCAATGTCGGAATTGTCGTGGAGCTTATATTTGATGGAAATGGACTTATCGGACAAGTCGCCGATTGCGTCCGATTGGTCGATGCCGATTTTGATACGAATATAGGCGGGCGTCAAGGTATCTGCCAGCGTTTCATCTTCCAAAAGCGCCGCACGGAGGTAATTGAGCTGTTCACCAGCAGGAATCTCCATCAGCTTGGTATATTCGTCGTAGATGCTGACCTGCTCCGCGTTCAGGATATCGCACACAATGACATTCTGCATTTCGTAGGTGTCAATGGAAACACTTTGATAGATGGTCGTCTGATGCGTCATTCCGGGAATGTCCGGAGAATCATCCGGGGCTTCCGTCTGCCGGACAGTCTCCTTTTTAATCGTCATATCAACTTTCGCGCCAAAATTGAGGAGAACGCTGGTCGCGGTTTCATCGTCCAGAGGGGCAGTCACATAGACCTTCCCCTGTTGCTCATTCACCCACGGATTCTTTGGCGGCGTGTATGCACTCGCCACATTGTTGTATGCGAGATACTGGCCGGTCGGGATATATGCGGTAGCATACTTGCCGATAAGGCTGGAAGCACGGTTATACTGGTAGATATTCGTTCCGCCCAGAGTAATTTGATTGTAGCTCTCTGCGCTGATGGTGGCGCTCTGAATGACATCTTCCGTGATAACATCTCCCGGAATCAGGTCCTGCTTGACCTGAATGACCTGTATCGTGTTCAAGGACGGGTCTGGTTCATCCACGGGTTCCTGATTTTCAATCGGCGTAGGGTTAGACGGTGTATCGTTGCCGCCGAAAAGCACACTGCTCGCAATGGAGCCGATGATGAACAACACCATCATCCCGCCGATGATGACAAGCAGCTTCTTCCTGGTCAGCGGAATTTTCTCAAATAGCGGCTGCTCCAAAGATTCCTTCAAGGCGTCCAACCTGCTCCTACCGTCCTCAGATTCATCCTCAACATCGGATTTGGCCTTCCTGCGCAGCCACCTCCTTTTCCCACTTTCCTCTTCCTCACCGTTCTCTTCTGCCGGAGCCTCCTCTTCCTGGGGCTTTTCCGGTTCTCTCTTCTTGACCCGCGCACGCTTAACCATCCAGTTTCCTTCCGAATCGAGATAGTAAATTTTCTCGTTGACTTTATCAAAAAAACCGGTCTGCGGCGTGCCGCCGAGCATGAACTGGCAGGATGGCAGTTTCTTGATTTCCTCTAACTCCTGCGCAGTAATTTTCACAGGTTCATTTGGCATCTGAATCCCTCCTTCTGTGCGCATTTTATTATACCACTCAAATGTTTAATAGTCAATTTTTACACAGCAGGTAAATTCATGCTTGTATTGCAAGCAGAAGCCAAATCCGTTACTCAAGCAATATTTATTCATAGCAGTTGATTTTTCTCGACAATGTGTGGTATAATGTCCCGGCATGAAAGGAGGGAGTTTTTTGAACGAAGAAGAGAAGTTGAAAAACAAAGAGGTCTGCGATAAACTGACTGAGCTTTTTTCGAGAGACGTCCGGTCTATGACCAGACTCGGCGAGGCTTTTTTCAAGAAAGGGCGTAAACACAGCGGCCTTGGGAAATACTCCGACCTGTATGGCAAAAGCTATCCCCTTGCCGCAGATACCGAGACGAATTTCCGCTGTTCGCTGGACCGATTCTCAGAGGATGACAGCAATCGAATTTTTAACTTCCTTGCTGTCAGATACGGATTCAACTCTGACAGCCTGCGTCGAAAGCGCATTGTGTGGGCCAAAGGTGAGATTGAAGGATTGCTTCAAATTACCGGTCTGTCTTATCAGGAGTTCTTCCGGGATGTTCTGGGTATCTCCATTCCAATGCCGTCCTCCCAGGAGCATCAGTTGATAGACCGGATGGACAACATAGGCGATGCGTCCCTTGCAAAGCTGAAAGCTATCGTGGAAGACCTCGACCCGCATCTGGAGCGTGCGGAGGATGACAGCGTTTACTCCATCCCCTCCGCCAGAATCAAATCTCTCGTGCGGTATAGGAAGGCTGCAACGGAAACCAACCGAGAGTTCATTCGGAAGCTGCACGGCGACACGGAGGGCACGATGCAGACCCTCTCTGTCCGCAGAACCGCCTTTAATATTCAGCAAGTCGTTGAGGCTGCGGAACTTATGGATGCGCCCCTGTTTTGGGTGCTGTGCTGTGAGAACTTCCCGCTGTATGCGAAGCGCATCGAAACCGACTATGTGTTTGCACTTTACAAATTTCTTTCTCTGAATAACCGTAAGCTGTTTCAGACAGCAGTGGAGTGTATTTCCGCCGCTGAAAGTGAGGTGACATCCAATGTCTGAAGAAAAGGCCCTTTCGTCAGAAAAAAATACCGCAGAGCGCCCCGCTCCCTTCGCTGCCATGAAAAATGAGGTCGAATTCACAAGCGGAATGGAGTCTGCCTCCGAACAGGAGCAGAAAAAAGTCAAATCTATTCTATTGGAAATTGAATCCGAGCTAAACGCCTACGACCGGGCAACCGGCTTAAAAAAAATAGCCTTCAGCAGAAACTTTCATATCCGTCCCGACCTTCTCGAAAAAATCCGCAGCATCAGCGATATCCGCATCCAGCGGGGCATCATCAATTATTACATTGATTCTGCGGTTCATATCAAGACCTCATATATCGCCAATATGATGGACGTCAAGAAGCGCGAGAACGGTCTGACGGCGAAGGAAATCGCGAGGACGTGCAGCATCACCGCATCCCTGCTGTCACGGGGCATCAAAGACGGAGCGATTCTGCTGCCGCCCGCTTCGATTGCCGCCTTCTGCGATATCGTAACCGGGCAGTCTGTGGCGGAAACCTTTTTCGGGATGCCGCCGAAAATCATGCTCCCCCTCAATCTTGCCGAGGTCGCCTACCGGCTCCAGATAACGACTGACGTGCAATTTGAAGCTGCGGAACGTATCGCGGAGGAGCACCATATTCAGAACATCGGCATGACGATTGACAGCGTGACTATGTGGGAGCGTTTTGTGGAGTACAATACGGACCATGGGTTCACAGAAGGAAGTCTCGGCGCTGTCCCACTCCGTCATTATGAAACCATCACACTGAGAAAACTCCAACAGGTTGCCGAATCAGAAAAAGCAGAGTCTGCCGCTCCGCAGACAGGGCGCGGACGCCGGAAAACCATGCCCACTCCGTCCGGCATCGCTCTGTTCGGATATCGGTATAACATTTCTCCCGACTACTTCCTCGCACGGGATTATGTGCTTCATAACCACGTCTTTATCCCAGGGCGTTTCTTTACCCATGACATCAACTCCGATACTCAGAAGTGCCAGGAGGTCATTGACCCGCGTATCAGACGTATCTTGGGCAGGTTGCTCTGTATGCCGACGGACGAGAGAATGACCGCGTGCGGTGAAATCATCGCAAAAACGATATAGCCAAAGACAAGCGCCGCAGACAGATGCCTGCGGCGCTGTTTTCGTGTATTGGGTATCATTGACACTCCCCACGGCTAAAGCCGGGGGATTCCTGGTTCAACGACCACAACCTTCTGCCACAGAAGAAACAAAAGGAATTACGCAATCTCCCCAAGCGTGTAGGTTTGGGCGTGTCCCGCCCTACCACGGAAAATTTAACTATGCGGATAAGCCCATTGTTTTAAGGCCTTCCGCAAGGATGTTCTGTGCCGCGTTGATGTCGCGGTCATGGAACGTGCCGCACTGCGGGCAGGTCCAGAACCGGATGCTGAGGTCTTTGACCTCCTTGTTGCGGTATCCGCAGCAACCGCAAGTCTGACTGGATGGGAAGAATCGGTCGATGATGACGAGTTTCTTGCCATACCAGTCAGCCTTGTAGGCAAGCTGCCTGCGGATTTCGCCCCATGCGGCGTCTGCAATATGGAGCGCGAGCTTGTGATTTCGCATCATGTTTTTAGAAGACAAGTTCTCCATGCAGATGATGTCATTGCTCCGCACAAGCTGAGTTGTCATCTTATGGATGGCATCATTCCGCTGGTTGGTGATATGCTCGTGCAGCCGCGCAACCGCAATGCGAGCCTTCTCACGGTTGCGGCTCCCCTTTGATTTTCGGGAGAGCTGCCGCTGGAGGCGAGCCAGCTTCTTGAGATTGCGCTGGTAGCTGTGGAGGTTGTCGTATTTCACACCATCTGATGTGATAGCCAAGTCCTTAATGCCGAGGTCTATGCCGACAACAGCTCCAGTCGAAGGAGGCGTCGGCAGTTCCACGTTTTTGCAGTTGACTGCAACGTAGTATTTGCCGCTCTTGGTTTGCCGTACCGTTGCAGAAAGGATTTCTCCCTCGACCTGTTTGCTGATGCGGCAATCTACAAACCCGATTTTTGGAAGGCGGATACTCCGCCCTACTATGGCAACCGTGCCATGGTTGTTCTTGGACTTAAAGCTCCGGGAGCCATCTTTCTTAGACTTGAACTGCGGATATCCAATGTGATGCCCGTTTTTGAGGCCACGAAAGAAATTTACATAGGCCCTGTCGAGGTTCTGAACAGCTGCCTACAATGATGTGGCATCGACTTCTTGAAGCCACGGAAGCCCCTTTTTGAGAGCAGTCAGTTCACGGGTGCAATCCTTGAGGGGCAGCCCCTTGCCGGTAGCTTTATAGACGGCCTTTCGTCTGTCCAAAAAGTAGTTGAACACATAGCGGCAGCAGCCAAAGGTCTTGGTTATCAATTCCTTCTGTTTTTCTGTGGGATAGATGCGAAATCTATAACTATACTCCATGAAAGCACCGCCTTTCATACTTGATTATACCATGTTTTCTGAGATTTTTCAACGAAAACCGCACTTTCGGTGCAATTTGGAGCGCCTTATATCCCCATGCCTAAAGGCAGGGGCTTTACGGCGAACTCTGGTAATAGCCCGCAGCGGACTCACTGCCGGAATCGGCACCGCCATACTGCGCGGCATCCTCCGCCCCTGCATCGGCTATCTCCTTCGCATCAGAGATGCTGGGTTCGTCCATACCTTCTGCGGTATCTGTTCCGCCCTCTGGCTCCGTGTTGGTATTCTCTCCGCAGGCGGCGAAAATCGCAAGCTCGTCATCGGAAAGAGATACGTTGTATCTTGCCGCTTTCGCCATCGCATCCTTGCCCAAACGGTCTTTCACGGCGTTCAGAGCAGTTAAAACCTTCTTCTTCGTTCCGTCATCCAGCACCACAGAGTATTCCTTGGTGGCCCTGCCCTTTCCTTCCTTGCAGGAAACGCAGACGTCGGAATGTGTGCTGAAAATGGCATTGATGTCGCTGACGATTTTGAGGGCGGTTTCGATATCTTTCAGGGCGCTTAACTGCTTCTCGTTGGCTTTAATAGTAGGCATTGTGCTGTCCTCCTTGTTCAAAAAAATGGGGTATTCGACATTTCATGTGGGATTGGATGGGGCTGACGGAAGGTCAGACCCAGCGCAATCCACAGTTTTGTTGTAAGAATATACATCCTTTCGCATGGTTCTTGCTCCCATCTGTGTCGATGTAGTAAAATGGCATCCCCTTGTACCGACCGTGTGACCTTTGCAGCGTATGCACCTTCCCATTGAAGAGGAACACGCCTCCTGGCATGAACCGCCGCATATCCTTGTAGACAGGCTGGTGGTCCTTCACGGTCAGCGCAGACACCTCTTGCTGGGTGTGAGTCTTGCGGAACTCCTCCAGGCTGTCGTCCTTTTGCTCAATAGCCTTATGGCGGTTCGTTGCAACCGCCTTGCCTTCTGACAGGTAGACGCGCTTGATATTCTCCTTGTGGCACACCTGCCGGTCATGTCGGCGGAACTGCATCAGACGATGCGGTTTGCCAGTCGGAGCGGCTACCTTGGTTGGCTCCGCGAGCACGGAGCACGCGATGCAGTAGGCGTCCAGGTGGTGTTCCTTGGCAATGCCGTAGTCCTCCCTGAAGTCCGCTGTGTCCTTGCCTGTGGTCACGAAGGCGTGCTGCGGGAACATCGCTGTAAGCTGCTCTGTCAAAGCGGGGATAATTTGATTCAGGACGCTCAGGGCGTGGTACTTTTTGTTGAGTCCTGCCTTGGTTTCCTTCATCTTGGCGTCCCACGCCCTGTCCTTGTGTACGAGGTCGTGGTGCTCGTTGCAAAGGCCCACGCGGTTCTCCAGCGTCTCGCTGCCGTTCTTGTGCTGCGGCACGACATGGTGGTAATGGGCGATGGGCTTCCCGCAGAACAGGCAGTGTCCGTCCTGCTGGGCGTACACCGCATCCTCCACACTGCCCTTGCCGTACAGCGGCCCCTGCTGGTACTGCCAACGCCGGATGCTGGGGTTCTCCATCGCCATGAAGGCGAAGCGGTTGACCTCCAGCACAACGTCCGTGATTGGCAGGAGCTTCTGGAGCTTCTTCACCATGTTCAGGTGCGTCAGCAGCAGGTGGTTCGCCGTGGGCGTCAACCAACCGGCGGGACGCTGGCGGTTGTTGAACCGCGCCTCCTTATTGCGGATGCCCTTGCAGAGGATGGGTTCCTCGTAACCTGGAAGCAGGCGCTGGAACTCTCCTTTCTGAGAGAGAGTCTCGGCGGCCTTCGCCCTGCGCTGCCGCTTGCAGCGGCGCTTCAGGCGGCGGTGCGCCATGCGGAACTGCTTCCGTGCCTTCATGAGCTTCGGAACATCCTTGTTTCTGGTGGTGAGCTGCGCGGTGAACACGCATTCGCCGTCTTCACGGACGACCGCAGAGCCGACGTTGGTACGTCCGGGGTCGATGCCCAGGTACAGAGGCTGGGTCACATCGGGCGTCTCGTATTTCAGTTGAATGGTAAATGGTTCTCGTTCTACAACTCTGGCTTTTCCTGCGTTGAGAAGGCCACGGATATGGCCGCAGCGAGTTGTAGGCATCAGCGGTTTCCCGCTGGCGCTGATGACATAGACTGCGGCCATTGTCCGTACCTCCTTTTGTAAGACTCCCGCTGTTTGACCAGCGGGGTAAATGTTTCCCCTGGCTTGGCGTCCGCTATGCAGTGCCGCAGACTGGAAAAATCTGCGGGTGCGTCCATATACACGTTGGACGTATATACTTACGAACGTCAATCCGCCTGTGTTGTCAGACTTTTAGTGCGTTCCCACACGAATTATCGGACAGCCCCATAGTCGCGGTGGTTTGCTGCGGCCATGCCAAGGACTTGCAGACGAATTTCCGTCTTTCCCGGCTCGGTCGGGCGCTCGAAGCCCATGATTTGCATTTTGGGAGCGAAGTAAACGGTGTTGAAGTCGCCGGGAAACTGAATATTGACGGCGTAGATATCGCAATTCTCATAGTTCCCGATATTCGTCTCATTCCCATCCGTTCCAATGAAGCGGAAAGCATAGGTGGTCGGAACCTTTTCAATGATGCAACTCTTGGCAGCCTTCTTCCAATTTTCATCGGTGGCGGCAATACCGCCCTTCGTCTTGAGATATTCGACTGCTTGTGCAGCGAGGTCATCCGCACTCTCCCCTGTTCCGTCCAATTCGCCGGTTGCTGTGATGTTGTTATTGGTGAGAGATGTCATGGAGTGGCTGTTCGTTGTGGGGTCGTAGGCAATGGTCGCCTTGCAGACCGCCAGCAGCTTTCCGGTGTTGATTTGCACGATGCGAATATAAAGGACGGTGCCGCCATCATCGTTATTGAGTTGCAGCTCGGAACGAGACCACTTCACGCCATAATCCACCGTGTTGTGATACGCCGCAGGAACCGCCGTATTAAACTTATCATCCTTGAATACGAGATTCGCTCTGTTGCTGTTCAGCTTATCTGTCGGTTCAGCGCCTTCCCATTCGGAATACGACAGTTCCGGGCTGCTGGACATGATGTAAAAGCCAATCTGCTTATCCGGACTGGCGGCAGCTTCCGAAGAGCTGGGGTTCAGATAAATGGCATCGCTGGTATCCGTCTTTACGCCGAGATACAGCGTCCCGCTGCCATAATTGAACGACAGAACTTTGTCGTTCTTATATGTGCCGACCGGCACATCGTCCTCCGTATTGTCCCCGAAATCCTCATAATCCTCCAGTGGTGGTTTGTCGCTGGTGCCCGGATTGGAAGTTTCTGAGTTATCGGGAACCTGAGAACCGGAGTGGTCTGGTTCCTGAGAATCCTCTCCGTCCGTGTTCACAGAATCCGCAACAGAATGCTGCGGCCCGTTCGGCGTGTCGTTGTCCTTCTGACAGCCACGGCCGATTAGGATAACAAGTGCGCATAGCGCGGCAACGGCAGCGACAGCTCCTGCAATATGCAGGGCTGCTTTAGTTCTCGGATTGGTTATTTTCATAATGACAGCCTCCTGAAATTTTGGGGAATCGGAAGAGCGGAATCTTCCGGCCAAAGCTGTTCGTTTAGAATGTCGATAAAGATTTGCCGGAGCGGGATGCCTGTCTCCGCAGAGAGCTTCCGACCGATGTCAAGCGTCATGTACCGTTCTCCGCGCAAGATTCTGGATAGATATGGCCCCGATACTCCTATTCGCCCCGCCAGCTTGTTTTGGGAGCAACGATTCATTCGCATCCACTCCCGAATACAGGCATAGGGCCGCCTCGTGCCGAAATCAATAGATGAATCAGGATTTAGGCGGGAGTACATCGGCATACAGCTCCTTTAATGGGATACCGGTCATATCGGAAATGCGTTGGCCCAGTTCTGCGTCCATGTGCCGGTAGCCCGCAAACACATCCTTGAGTCGGGAAATCGGAATGCCCAACTCCGCCGCAAATGTTCGCTGCGAGTAGCCGTGCGAACGCATCCACTTTGCCAGCGCGTTATAATACTTTGGGCGGGAGGAAACGACTCGGCGTCCGCTGATGTAGTAGAACAGCTGGAGAATAGTTTCCTCCGTGACGCCGTATCTCTCGGCAATCTCCTGCGGGCTGTAACCGCTGATGTAGTCGCGGCAGTAGGCTTTCACCTGCTCTTCCGTTATGTCCTTTGGACGGGTAACAGGTACGGAACGTCCCGAACGCGGGAATTTTCGAATGAATGTATAGATACACTGCTTGGTAAAGCCTGTAATTTCAGAAATCGAAATGACAGATTCCCCGCAGAATTTCAGCCTGCAAATTTCAAGTTTTGTGTTCATATCCATAGTCAAATTCCTCCAAACGGGGCAGCACGCCGATAGGCGTCCACCAGAACCAGCGCCGCAAACATACAGGCCAGCGCCACACGAAACACATACTCCTGCCAATTCTCCAACATACTCCCCCGCCCGCTCGCCGTTTTAACATTGCCGAAATGGAAAGTCAGCGGAATGGGCCAGAAAAGCCGAACGCCGCGTGGGTTGAAGCAGTCCAGCAACAGATGCGATGCACCGCCGATGCAGAACGCGAGACCGAAAAACGCCATTGAAGGAAAGATACCACGGATGATAAAGTACAGCAGAAGCAGAAACCAGACGCTATGGCAAAAGGTTCTGTGCCCGAAGCACTTACTGCAAACGGAAGCAACAGGCTTGACCATCGCGCCGACTTTACTCTTTTTCCCCTGGTCGATATCCGGTGCAAGACTGCCAAGTAGTGAGGCGGTCAACACTCCGAAGAACTCCGGCGTTGTAAACGGCTTGAGTCCAAGTTCCTGTTCGGATGCTGCCAAAGTCAGCAGCATGGCAGCGACTGCGCCGCCGACCAGATGTGTCTTATACGTCATCTGTCCAGCCCCTCCCCAAACGTAAAATTCGGTCCGTATGGACTGTTCGGGTCGTCCTGCATGACAAGGGAAGCCGTAAACTTCGTACCGTTCTTTTTCAGCAGAGTGGTTTTTCTCACGGACTGTCCCAGCAGGAATGCCCGGACATCCTTTGCCGTGAAAGTGGTCTTGCTGAGCATTTTCAGCTTAGATTTCTTCCAGATAACAAAACCACAGCCATTCTCATGCCCGCTGCATGAAAAGCCGGACGGAAACTCTGTCACATCACCGCCGCAACGCGGACATCTGCCAAGAACCTCCTTTTCGTCCTGCTCCGGGAACACGAAGCCGGGACCGTACTCGCTACTGGCGTCATCCAACAGGAACAGTTCACTCTCAAAGTGGTTCCCTGCCTTGGATGTCAGCTTTTTTAGCTTTACACTCTTTCCGCTCTTCTTTTTTCCATCCGGCAGGCTTACCCACGGTTCAGACAGCCATGCCTTGACGTTGGCTGCCGTAATGACACAATCCTTCATCAGCGAAGTTTTCTGTGTCTTCCAGATAATGAACTTGCAGCCTTGCTTATAGCCAGAGCAGCCGAAACCCCGTTTGCCTTCAATGACAGCGCTTCCACAGCGGGGGCATACGCCGAGTATCTGTCCACGCCCAGAAGCGGCCGCAAGCTGACTGCGCAGCTCCTCAGATAGCAGTGGGTACTTGGTATGTACGATAGTTCGAACAGTCTCCAGAACGCTGTTTGTCAGAATGTGATAGTCGTCCTTGCCTGTTCGGACATCCTCCTGCATGACCCACCAATAGGCTGTCATGTCCGCTTTCTTCACTTCGTCCGGCAGGATACGATAGAACTCGCGGGCCTTTGGCGTGGAGATAACGCGCTTGCCGTCATCCTCCAGATATCCGTGATTCACAAGTCCAACAACAATAGCCGCTCTCGTTGCAGGTGTTCCGATAGAGCCATTCTCTCCCTGCTTGCCTTTATCTTTCTCCTTCAGGAGCGCCTTGACTTCGTTATCCTCGACGTACTTGGCAATGCAGGACATATCGGCAACAAGCGTGTTCTGCGTATATCGCACGGGAGGCTTCGTCTCTTTCTCCACCACGCTCGCGTCGAGGACGTCGCACTGATAGGTTCCAACAGGGACTGCGCACAGGGCGCTCTCCTCGTTACGGATACCGTCCTTTTTGAAGAGTGTCAGGTATCCCATCTCGATGATTTTGGATGCAGAAGCGCTGAGCGTACCCCCATCTTTCAGTTTGACAGTAAGTGCCGAGCGCTCTTTCTTCGCGGGCGGCATGAACTGTGCCATGTAATACTGGCAGATGGCGAGGTAAACCTTGCGCTCAGGCTCCGTCATTGCGTGGATATCCACGCTGATATTCTGCGGGATAATGGCCGTGTGTGCTTCCCCACTATCCGTCGTGTACTTATCGTTGAAGCACTTGGATTTCAAAGTCATATCCAGCTGTTTCGGGCGAAACCCGATGTTGCGGATAACGGCATCCATTGTGGGACCGGATTCGGCATACTGCGTTTCCGTGAGGTATTGGCAGTCGGTACGGTTGTAGGAAATAGCCTTGTACTTCTCACGCAGGGACTGGGTAATCTCCATAACCTCCTGCGGCTTGTAGCCAAACTTTGAACCGCAAAAGGATGTCAGCTTACCGAGATTGAACGGAAGCGGAGCATCCTCGCTCACCGTCTTCCGCGTTACTGTGACGCCATTGAGCGTTTCGTCCTTGAGCATATCCGCCCTGGACTGGGCGTAAGTCCTGCTGAGCATCCGCCCATCAGTCAAATTTGCGTCATCTTTCGCCGGCGTATACTGCGTGTCGATTCGCGCACCGTTGACGTCCAGTACCGCCGTCACGTCGTAGTACAGCGTCTTTTTGTGGCTTTCTATCTGCTCGTCTCTCGCACATACAAGCCCAAGCGTAGCGGTCTGCACACGGCCGACGGGAAGATTGACCCCGTTGAGCGCGGAGAAATAGCGGCTGAGATTAAACCCCACAATGGCGTCCGCGACACTTCTGGCATAAGCGGACCAGCCGGAATTTTCATGCAGGCGGTTGTCCGTCAGGCTCTTGAGCGCCCTGCGCATCCCCGCTTCCGTTAGGTCAAGTGTGTCAAGCCGATATGCTTTACCCTTGTAGTGAAACCAACGCAAAACCTCGTCAATGAGCAACTGCCCCTCTTCATCCGGGTCTCCGGCATGAATGACATATTCGCACTGCTTGAGCAGACGTCCGATTTCATTGAGGCGTTCCTCTGGAGGGGAATCCTTGTGCTTTGCATCCGGCTCCTTAACCTTGAGGCCCCAGTCATCGAAATAGATGGGGAGAAGGCTGATGTTCTTGCGGTCCTTATAGCACTCGTCGTAATCCTCCGGCTCCTTCAGCTCCAATAAGTGTCCAAATACAGATATCAGCGTGTAGTCCCCGACGGTCATATAGGTACTGCCCTGTAGCGACTTACGCGGCCCGTCAAGAGCGTCCGCGATTGCCGATACCAGAGCAGGCTTTTCAGCGATAATCAATTTCAAAGCAAAAAGCCCTCCTGTTGCTTTTTGCTTATTATACCACATTACGTCTTTGTTGTCAATTTTCGGCGCATAGAAACACTCCTTTGAGCCAAATGTTACTGAATCGCAAAACGTGTACCCCCTATTTTCTCCGATTGCGTCGATTTCGGCAAAATGAGAAAAGTCCGCAAAGCCAGTCATACCAACGGTTTCAAAGGAAGCGCAGATACAAAGTCGAAAAACGTGTACCCCCTATTTTTGCAAAAACAGGCCCACGGGACGCGATGCCGGAGGCGCTCCGTGAACGGGACAGTCTCCCGGAACGGCAGCTCCCAGTTTTCAGATGCGTACAGTTGCGATTTCAAGCAGTTAGACCTTTCTAATTTGTGCCGAAAAAGTTGCAAAAATCCATTTTTTCACTTTCTCGCAAATCGCAAAAAGTGTCCCCCTATTTTTACGAAAAATTGCTTCAAAACCGTTATCCACTTGCTTTTATGTAAACTTTCGAAAGTATTGTGCTACAACGGTTTCATCCGTTTTTTGCGTTATCTCGCGTGCACACGCGCACGCGCACGCACACACGCGGAAATGTTTCTTGTTAGAATTACTTAGTATCTCATGTATAGTAAGAAGAAATGAAATGGAAAATTTGCAATGTTTATTTTCCTTCAAAAAGTTCTGATAATAGACATGAGTAGTTTTACTGTATCGGAAAATAAACATTTGCAACACGCTGGTGTCTTTATGCTACCTTGGATAATTTGTAAGAGGTCTGGGGAGAGCTAAAGCTCTCCTCCTAAGAAGTTCTAACTCTTGTATAATAGACGTCCCCAAAATTTTGAAATTTCGGGGACGCCGAAAACTTGCGCAAAGTTCTTTTTCCCGCCCGGACGTTGCGCGGCCCCTTCCGAGCGCAGAAACTCCCCCTCTGTGTACCTTCTCCAGACCTGAACCTCCAGGCTGAAAGAATTGCCGGGAACGTTTACGAAGCAAACGCCCAGTGACGTTCTGAAATTTTTCAACAATTTCTTGCGCTAAGTTGTGCTTGTGTGGTATAATAGGCAGGCAATCTTGAAAGGGGGATTTTCATGTTTGATTTTGATGCGGGTAAAGAACGGCTTTCTATCCTGAGCAAGTATGTCCGTCTGCCGCGCAGTGCCGAGCACGGTGAGGTCACGGCATCGCTTTTGTATGAACGCCTTGTCATGGCCGCTATCGCCGCGTCCAAGACTGAAGAGGATTTGGGCAGAATCTTTTCCTTCTCGTGGGACACTGTGCGTTATTTGACCAATATGAACCTGTCCAATGACGATTTTGCCAAGCTGACGCTTGCCATCTTTGACCGGCGACCCATTCCCTGCCTGTTTGTCCAGCAAAAGACCGGGGACTGGTTTGAAATGCCGATGATTTGCGCTATTGAATGCGGCGAAGATGCAGGTGTTCATTTTCGTCTGAATGAATTCTTCATCAAAACCTGTGTCCCAGGCGGCCGCAGACGCGCTGCAAGCGCCGCGTCACTCTATGGCGTGTCCGTATCCCACCGACTCCATACGCTGCTCACAGGGGCACTGGAGGCCGGAGAAATGGTCATTTCGTCTGAGAGGCTCAGAGAGGTTCTCCATCTCGGCCAAAAAGAACCTGTCGCCTATCCGGAGAAGTACAGCCGGTATAAGGACCTGTTCCGGAAGGTTATTCGCCCCTGCTGTTTGGAGCTGACCGGCATGACGGACATTTGCGTGAAATCTGTCGAGCCGATTGGGGTAAATTGGGAGAAAGCTCCGAGCCTGAAGGTTGCCACAAAATTCGTTGTGGAGCGGCAGCCGGTATCTTTGCGTATTCCAAAACTCTGTATTGGGGAAATCACGCCTTGTGATGATGCGGCCATGGGGACTGCATATCAGGAAGTTGAGATAGGCGCGTGAGCGGCTGGGGAGGAGAAAACGAATGAACGCTAAAAGCAAAAGGAGCAGCGAAAAATCCTTACTGCAATCGACATCACATCTGGTCGTACAGGGAAACCCACTTGTTCGCAATTTTACAGCGGAAATGTCGGTCAACCAGCTCAAGCTGTTCTATTACCTGATTGGGACCGTCGAAAAGAACGACGACTCGTTCTATGTTGTGGACGTGGACTACAAAACACTTTACCGTCTTACGACGGGCGACTACATTGCCAGTGGCGGTAAAAAGTACATTGATACTCTCTTGCGTGAAGCGGTGGAGAGCAAGCTCACGCCGCTCAAGCCTGCCGCGTGGAAGGGCAAATTGCCAAGGCGTCTGACATGGTTCAAACTTCTTGCTGTCACAAGTAGATATGGGCGCTCGTCCGCTCGGCTCGTCCTGGAAGAATGGCTTGCGCCGTTTCTGCTTCATCAGCAGAAGAATTTTACGGCGTTTCAGTTTGCTGATGTCGCTCAAATGACCGGTCTGGGTGCTTTGAAGCTATATCCTCTTCTTTGTTCATTCAAGAGTACAGGTTCTTGGGAAGTCGGGTTTTCTGACTTAAAACTCCTGCTTGGCCAACATAAGCTGTATTCTGCGTATAAAGACTTTAATAAGCGTGTGCTCGCGCCTGCCATTAAGGAAATAAACGAGCGGACCGGCATCAACGTGGCCTGCGAGTCCATTCGAAGCAAGGAGGACAGGAGAAAGGTCGGCAGTATCCGCTTCACGATTACAGAGAAGCCGAACTTCAAGAAATCCGCTCCGCCTCGCGTGAAGATAGCCCTCGTCCAAGATGGTGATACTTTCGTCCGTGTTATCCGCGCTGCGTAGAACTTGAAAATTCAAGAACCGGGGAGTTTGGGTTCTTTCCTTCCTGAGAATCCTTTGTTGCGGCTGGCATTGCCATACGCGCCCGCATATCGTTTTGTACCTGCTATGGAGTTGCTCCGGCAGGGCTTTGTCATCTTTGGGGTTCTTTGGAACCCGTAATCCACGGCTCTCCAGTTCCGCCGCTCTTAGGTTCTTCCGTTCCTCGGTGCTCAGGTTCTCGCATTTGCCCCTTTTCGTTTGCCATGCTGTATCCACTTTTTCTCAAAAGTGCAAACTCGTGGGCGCATTTTCTGCTCGCAGCGGCGCGGGTGGTTGGTTCCTCGGTTCTTGTATTCTTGAGTTCCTCGGTTCTTGTATTCTTGAGTTCTTTGGTTCTTTGATTCTCTGTCCAGCTCCTCACTCAAACTCTCATGTTCCGAGGTTCTCAAACACCTATATTCTCAAGAATCGTAAAGTCTCAGAAAGCAATTCAGCGGCTCACATTTTGCTGGAAATCCTTGCAATTCCAGACATTTTATGCTATAATAGCTGTGGCGCTACCGAGAAACGGCAAGCGGTTAGTCCCCTGTATTCCCGCAGGGGCGCTTCTTGCTCCCCTGTTCTAAAAGAAAGGGGGGCTATTCAATGAGTACATCCGAAGTATTGCAACTTTGTCTTGTTATCATTGGTATTTGTGGTCTGTTTTTGCAGGCGTATAAAAAGAAGTAACCGCCCTGCCCCCAAGCACGCGGTTACTTCTGTAACACTGTAAGGGGACTGACCGTTTGCCGGTAGCGCCCCTGTTTCTAATGTCAGTATAGCCCACTCGCGTGAAAAAGTCAACATTGAATTCTCTGTTCCAGATTCTTCGGTTCTCTGATTCCTGTCCTCTCAGGTTCTTTGCTTCTGTCTGAGCGGCATCTCTGCAAATCTGCTGGTTTTTGAATTTGTCTGTGCAGCCGCGATGCGGCTGCTCTCGGTCTGCGGCGGAACTTGTCTACCCGTATTCTCAGGTTCTTTGTTCACATTCTGCGAAGAAACGCGAAATCCGTTGCAATCCCAATGCTTGTGTGCTACCATGTCCACGGCGCAGCCGTCATCTTCCGGGCAAAGAGCCGGCAAGGTTGCTCCTCCTCAGACCCTACAGTTTTCAAGTCCTTGCACTCCTAAGTTCTCAGGTTCTCAAATTCCAGGGAAGTGATTATTGACAAACGAGTTAATGTGTGGTATAATAGCACCATAGAAAACAAGGGAGTTATCTCCCGCCATTTCTCAATATTAAATCAAGAAAGCGAGGCATCTCTATGAAAACTAAGTGTTCCTCCCGTATGAAGGCGCTGCTGCTCGTTCTGGCAATGGTGCTTTCCCTGTTCTGTGTCAGCATCGGCACGGCGCATCTCCGCTTCACCGATGTCCCTGATTCCTTTTGGGCTTCCAAGGAGATTGCCTGGGCGGTTGATAAGGGCGTTGTGAACGGCACGTCTGCCACGACCTTCAGCCCGAATGACAAAACCCTGCGTGGCCAGATGACCGCTATTCTCTACCGTTATGCCGGCGAGCCTGCCGTGAGCGGCGCTTCCTCTTTCTCCGATGTGAAGTCCTCCATCTACTACGCAAACGCTGCAAGCTGGGCGCAGAAGAATAACATCCTGATTTCTACTGTCTCTGGCTCGAATAAGTTCCTCGGTGACACGCCCATCAGCCGTGCTGAGTTCTGCGCGATGGTTTATAACTACGCCGGCTATAAGAGCATTGACCGCAAGACCGCCTCTGCCGCTCCTTTCAGCGATGTGAAGGGCCTTTCTTCCGAGCTTCTCACCGCTATCAACTGGGCGTATGCCAACGGCATTGTCAATGGCGTGGATAAGACCCACTTCTCCCCTGACTCCACCCTGACCCGCGCACAGGCCGTCGTGATGCTCTATCGCTACGAGAATAAGTTCGCTTCCGGTGGCACGGAAACCAATCCCTCCACCGAGACTCCTGCGAAGCCCGACGGTACGACCAAGACCTATACCGGCGCTGATGTAACTGCTGAGTACAAGTCTAAGGCTGTTGGTACTCTTGGCTCCTACTTTGAGGTCAATGTTCCCGTTGGCCAGAAGGTTTACTTTAAGGTGTCCGATAGCTCCGGCAAAATCCTTGGCGTCAATATCAAGGACTGCAATGGTTTTTATAACCATACGACCGACATTGGCTTTGTCGGGATTGATGTGGATTCCAGCAGCGTCATGGTCGAGGGTTACAAGGCAGGCACTATGGTTGTGAGCCTGTTCAAGTCCGATGAAACGAATGGGACGCTCAGCACCGTTGTTATCCGTGTTGGCGGTTCCACCCGCTCCGTCGCCATTACGACGCCCGATGGCATCTCTACTAACCCCGGCGACACCGGTAATCAGGGCAATCAGGGCAGCAAGTTCGACTATAACTCTGTTGACTTCAATGCCAATATGGATATCCGTAATGAAATTGTCCGCCTGACGAATGAGGTTCGTAAGGAGAACGGTGTTGCCGAGCTTCCAACGGATTCCGCAATGATGAACGCGGCACAAGCTGCGGCGGAGTGGTATGCTATGAAAGATGGTATGCTCGAACATAATGGTGGTGCGGAAGCGGCGTGTCTTGAACTCGCCGGTGTTAGCTACAGCGGCAGCACTAACCTATTGTATTCTCCAGACTATTCGTCAGCCAATGTGATGGTCAATGCGTGGAAAAATTCAAACGGGCATTTTCAGTCCATGATTGATTCTGAGGCCGACAATATTGGTGTTGGAGTTGCCCAGAGTCCGTCTGGACGCTATTGGGCTGTGCAGTTCTTTGGAGACTATAGCAGCGGTAGCTCTTGGCAGAGTAGTGCCCTCAGCTCCAAGATGACACCTGGCGAGTATCTCAACCAAGTGCTTAACGAAAAATAACCATTACGCTTATTTGAGACTGCATGGGAAACGAAGATTTTCGTTTCCCATGCAGCTATAATATCTTTTATATTGAGAGGTGTGGCTGTCTATGTTGCCGCACCTCTCCTTTGTTTTTCAAATAATCTGCTCAAAAAATTGACTACTGAATTAAAAGATGGTATAATTATAATCAGTGAGGGATAATGCTGAATTCCTCAAAATAACAATGAAAGGATTGATTTTGTGAGAACAAAAATCGGGACAAGATTGCTGTCTTTGTTTCTGACGGCAATCTGCGTCATTGGCCTCATTCCAACCAGCGCGTTTGCGGCTCCTTCTGGAAGTATGCCGAGTGAAATCACGTTACAGAAGAGTGACTATTTTCTCGACACAGATGGAAGTAAGACGTACAACTCTCCCAGTTTTGGCGAACCTCTCTACCTCCACATTATCAACATGAATGTCGGCGGGGAGACCAAGGTTGGCTTCTGTGCTGAGCACGGCAAGCAGCTTGGCAACACGCTGATTGGTAAGAAGTGGGGCAATCCGGAGCCAGTAACAAATAGCTTCATCAAGATGATGATTGGCTATTATTACTGCATGACGGACGCCAAGTACCAGACCGACGCCTATAAGGAGAAGTGGGGCGGCGAACTATGGACCGACCAAAACCTGATTCGGTATCACAACGCATGGATTCAGGCGCTCTGCTGGCGTGCGTTGGGTCAGGGAGCTGCAATTCCTTCTGACGCAGAAGGACAGAAGGTCGCGATTGCCAAAGAGCTGATGTATATTGCGAATGCAAAGAATGGCACCAGCTACTCCGACATCTATACGGACAAATATGGCACCACCACCTTCTATCAAAAGGGCGAAAAAGTCCTTGATAACACGGATTGTTGGCCTGATGTAGATGTGACCCTGTATCGTTACATTGGCGGTAATGCGACATCTCCGGATGGCAAGAAACATTACACCAATGACAACACTCAGGCCGTCATGGTTGCCACGCCGAAGCCACCTACCGCTGAAGATTACCAGATTGTAGTCAAGAAAGTGGATTCCAGCAATCCCACTAAGGGACTTGCTGGTGCTGCATTCTCCTTGGAGATGGTCGGCTCGGATGACCCCATGTTTCCCATGACAGGTGTTACCGGTCAAGATGGCACATACACATTTAAGAAACTCAAAGCTGGCACCTATCAGGTAACGGAGACCAAGGCACCGGATGGCTACCAAATCGACAATCCCGGTCCCTACACGGTGACGCTTCCTACCAACGGCCAGAAAACCGTTACCGTGACCGCGTTGGACACGCCCATTACCCTCGCCAGCGGCAGCATCCGCAAGGTGGATAAGGACAGACCGACGATGGGACTGGCCGGTGCGACCATCCGCATCACTGGCATTGACAATAACTTCACCTATGAAGGTCAGACGGTCGATGGCGGCGCTCTCACCGATGTGCCTTGGGACACGATGCCTGTCGGCTCTTATGTAGCCGAGGAGATTGGCGCTCCCGAAGGCTACATCCTCCCCTCTCCCCATGAGAAGAAGGAATTCTACTGGGACAAGAAGAACGAGGTTAAACTGGTCTTCGAGAACGATTCCAAGGTCAAGGTTCAGCTTCTGAAGAAGGACGAATCCAACAATCCTCTTCCCGGATGCCTGTTCACGGTCATTAAGAACGGTCAAACCCTCTTCTCTGCTGTGACTGACGCTGCGGGAACCATCACCGTCCCGAACGTGACGGAAGGCACCTACTGGTTCGTCGAGAAGGACGCTCCGGAGGGTTACGTCGTCAACAGCGAGCCTGTGACGGCCTATGTGAGCGCGGCTGACATTCAGGGCAACAAGACCGTTACGGTCGAGGCGACCAACCACAGAAAGCCCGGTCTCGAAATCGTGAAAATCGACTCCGTGACCAAGAAGCCTGTTGCCAACTGCACCTTCGATATCCGCAGCATCGACGGAACCTACCACGAGGCTCTCACCACGGACGGTGCCGGCCGCATCTTCCTTGAGAATATGACGCCCGGTTCTTACGAAGTGAAAGAAACTGCCGTTCCCAAGGGCTACAACCTGAACCCTGAGAAGCAGACGGTTGAGCTGACTGCCGGCGGCACCTTTACCCTCACTTTTGAGAACGTCCCCAAGACTGACTTCACCCTCTTCAAGCATGACTCGAACAACCACCCCATCGCTGGTGTGACTTTCGAGATTTCCAAGAAGGGCGGCCAGTCTCTCGGCCACTTCACCACGGACGGTCAGGGCAAGCTGACGGTTCCCAATCTGGAACCCGGCATCTATGTTGCTGTTGAAACGGATTGCCCGGACGACTACATCCTCGACAAGACTCCGCATGAGTTCCAGGTCAACGCAGGTGTCACGAACGTCGGTATTGATGTTGTGAACCTCAAGAAGCCCGAAATCACCGTTAAGAAGGTCGATTCCATCGTTGGCGGCGGCGTTGAGGGCGCAAAGTTCGAAATCTTCTACGCCGGTACTGGCGGCACCGGCTCTCCCGCAGGAACCTATGAGAGCCTCGGCACCAAGTACACCGACGCAAACGGCATTATCCATCTCGACCACCTGAAGGAAGGCTGGTATCGCTTCACGGAAGTGGAAGCTCCCGCAGGCTATCAGCTTGACGAACCCTCCACGCAGGAGATTTACCTCAAGGGCGACGATAACGCAGAGCTTACCTTTAAGGACACTCCGCTCTCCGCCATCATCGTGATGAAGAAGGACGGCGTGAATGGCAAGGCGCTTCCCGGCGCTACCTTCCAGCTCCGTTACCTCGGCGGCACGTCCGGTACGGGCGGTACGGTCATTGGTGAGAAAGTGACCGACCAGAACGGCGTGTGCTCCTGGACCGGCCTCAAGGCTGGCACCTACATCGTCGAGGAAGTCAAGCCCGCTCCCGGCTATAACATCGTTGAAGGCCCCAAGACCGTCTACATCTCCGGCAAGGCTCAGGACGTTATCACGGTTTCCTTTGATAACTCCCCTGACGGTACGCTGCTAATTAAGAAGGTCGATGCCAAGAACCCCACGAAGGTGCTGGCTGGCGCTAAGTTCCGTGTTCAGTACACCAACGGTACGCTGCTCGGCAATGACAATGGCATCTTCACCACCGACGAGAACGGACAAATCACCATTGCCGGTCTTGAACCGGAAAAGACCATCATGGTGACTGAGATTGAGGCTCCTGCCGGTTACATCATTGACGGTCAGGCTCAAACCATCGACATCAAGTCCGGCAAGGTCGTTTCCATCACCTTTAAGAACGCGCCCAAGGGCGAACTGGTCATCGAAAAGACCGATGCCGCTACCGGCAAGCTGCTCCCCGGCGCTGAGTTCATCATCCGTAAGTCCGATGGTACTGAGGTCGGCGCAGATGGCAACATCCATAACAACCTCACTATCGAGTCCGGCACTCTGTCCTCTGACAGCCATTTCGTGACCGGCGGTGACGGACGCATCATCATCAAGGGCCTGACTCCCGGCAACTACACCATTACTGAGGTCAAGGCACCTGATGGCTACCTGATTGGTAAGAATGCTTCCCGCACCATTCAAATCACTGCTGGCGATACCCAGACCATCACTTTCGCCAACCCCAGCACCTGCTCCCTGCTCATTAAGAAGGTCTGCTCCATCAACACCGACAAGATGCTGGAAGGCGCGGTCTTCGATGTGCGCTACGCAGATGGCAGTGTGGTTGGTGACTCCAACGGCGTTTATGAGACTGGCGTTGACGGTACTATCCTGATTACCGGCCTCGAAGCGAACAAGGCTATCATCGTTACCGAGACCAAGGCTCCCGACGGCTTCGCTATCGACACGAAGCCTCAGACCATTACCACCATCGCTGGTAAGACGGTCCAGCTCACTTTTGCCAACGCTCCCTATGGCAAGCTCGTCATCGAAAAGCGTGATGCGCAGACCAATGAGCTGCTCCCCGGCGCTGAGTTCCGCGTGACCACCGCTGCCGGCTGCGAAGTCGGTCAGAACGGTGTCATTGGTGATACCACCCTCACCAGCAACGGCATCTTCCGTACTGGCGCGGATGGCAAAATCACCATCAGCAACCTGCGTCCCGGCAACTATATCATTACGGAAATCAAAGCTCCCGACGGTTATCTCATTGATGACCCGACCCGCAATGTGACCGTGACCTCCGGCGATACGCAGACCATCGTATTTAAGAACCACAGCACCTGTTCCCTGCTCATTAAGAAGGTCTGCACGGAGAACCCCGACAAGATGCTTGAAGGCGCTGTCTTTGACGTGCGTTACGCGGATGGCACCGTGGTCGGTGACTCCAACGGCGTGTTCACTACCGGTGCTGACGGTACTATCCTGATTACCGGTCTCGAAGCGAACAAGGCCATTGTTGTGACGGAAACCAAGGCTCCTGACGGCTTTGCTATCGACACAACGCCTCAGACCATTACCACGCAGGCTGGCAAGGTCGTTCAACTGACCTTTGCCAATGCTCCCTATGGTAAAATCATCATCGAGAAGCGTGACAGCAAGACCAACGAGCTGCTCCCCGGCGCTGAGTTCCGCGTGACCACCGCCGCTGGCTGCGAAGTCGGTCAGAACGGCGTTATCGGTGATACGAAGCTGACCAGCAATGGCATCTTCACCACTGGTGCTGACGGTAAAATCACCATCACCAACGTCCGTCCCGGCAGCTACATCATTACGGAAATCAAGGCTCCTGACGGTTATCTCATTGATGACCCGACTCGAACGATTACCGTAACATCTGGCGATACGCAGACCATCGTGTTCAAGGACACCAAACCCGGCGGCCTTATCATTGAGAAGCGCGACAGCGTGACCAAGGTGCCTCTGGCTGGTGCTACCTTCAAGGTGACGACCTCCGATGGCAGATTCGTCGCACAGGATGGCGGTGCCACCTCTACCAATGGCCTCTATACCACGGATGCCAACGGTCAAATTCACATCGTTGACCTTGACCCTGACACCTATGTTGTCACGGAAGTGACCGCGCCCGACGGCTATCTGATGGACGCTCCTTCTCAGACTGTCAAGATTGAGAAGAACGACACACAGACTCTCACCTTCTACGATACGCCGCTCGGCGGCCTTACCATCGTCAAGGTTGACTCTGAGTCTGGCAAGCGTCTGGAAGGCGCTAAGATTGAAGTCGCAAAGCTGAACGGCGAAATCGTCGGAACCTATGTGACGGATAAGCTGGGCGTCATCCAGCTCCCCGACCTCGATGACGGTTGGTATCAGCTGACCGAAATCAAGGCCCCCAAGGGCTACCTGCTCGACTCTACTCCGAAGAAAGTCGAAGTGAAGAAGGGCGAGACCAAGACCTTCGAGTTCGAGAACACCGCCTCCGCATCTATGCTTATCCACAAAATCGACTCCGTAACCAAAAAGGGTATCCAGGGCGTTAAGTTCGTCGTGTACGACAGCTCCATGACACCTATCGGCGAATATGAGTCTGACGACCAGGGCTACGTCCATCTGAATAAGACCCTTGAGGACGGCAAGTATTACGTCCGTGAAATCGTGGCAGCCGAGGGCTACATCCTCGATAACAAGGTCAAGAGCTTCACCGTTCTGGCTGGCGATACTGCTATGATTGAGTGGGAGAACACTTCCGAACTGGGTCAGATTCAGGTCATCAAGACCTCTGAGGGCTATAGTTCCGTCAATGGTCTTCCTGCTGGCACTCCCCTCTCCGGCGCTATCTTCGCTGTCTACGACAAGCAGAATAACGTCGTGGATAAGTTCCAGACCAACGAGAACGGCATCGGCTCTTCCAAGAAGCTCCCGCTCGGTATCTATACCGTGAAGGAAGTTCAGGCCCCCGCGAACTACGGTCTGAACCCCACCGTGTTCACCGCTGACATTGAGTTTGCCGGACAGGTCGTGAAGCTGAATGTGACCGACCCCGTTATCACGGCCGGCGTCTCCATCAAGAAGACCGGTTACGCGCAGACGATGAATAACAACATCATGCGCTGGACCGTCAGCGGCGTCCGCAATGACTCCACCACTTCCCTCCAGAGCTTCTACTGGAGAGATACCCTGCCTACTGACGCTGTTCGTCTGACCCGTCTGGTGACTGGTACTTACAGCACCACGCAGACTTACAAGGTCACGTTCACCACTAATCTCAACAGCCAGTGGCGCACCGCATACGACAACCTGAGCACTGCCAAGAACTACACGCTCGACATGAGTTCTGCCGCTCTGGGCCTTGCCAGCAACGAGTATGTGACGCAGTTCATGCTCTCCTTCGGTATCGTTCCCGCTGGGTTCCACCAGCTCACGAACGCCACCGTTGACGCGCAGACGCTGTACGCGCTCACCAATGGCTACAAGTTCACCAATAAGGCTGACGTCGGCGGTCTGCTCGGCGGCAACTGGGTGCAGAGCATCGCTCGCTGGACTACTTCGATTTATTCCCACTATGTCCCCGCGAAGCCCGCTGCTCCCAAGTCTCCCAAGCTGCCTCGTACCGGCTACTAAGCCTTTTCCCCTCCTCGCATAATCAAGCAGAAAGCTCCCCCGAAGGCATTGCCTCCGGGGGAGCTTTCCTGTCCCTGCCTCAAAACGCCTCTGAGAGCGCGTAGGACGCATTTTCCTCACAGGGCATCCTCGGATACTCTCAGACGCGCAGAAGCGCTCCTGCGGCCTCCCTGCGGTAAATTTCGCACTTTCACACCGCTACTGTTTCTGCCTGCGACCAATTATCAAAACAATAACCAAAAAAGTACCGCCGGAAGCAACTTGCTTCCGGCGGTTTGGCCTATTCAAAAATTAAATTTTGTAGTCCGGATGGAATTGTTTCATCCATGCGGAAAACTCGTCCTGAGAACAGCCAGACAGTTTGAGCGCATTTGCCAAGGTCAACATACCGTTGACAACAGCATTGCAAAGTGCTTTCAGTTCGCCTCTCTGTTCGCCTTTCCGTTCACCTTCTTGATAGATTCCGTCACTTAAATTACACATATTCGTCAGTTTCTCCTTTCTGGGAATAGTGTTCTCCATACCAAATCGTTCATACAAGATTTCTTCTTTTTCAAGAGCAGACCGCCGCTCTGTAAACAGCACCGTCAGCATATCCAGCAGCCTATTATTACGGTATTCGGCTGCCGTTTTATCGAGTCCGACAATGATGACTGACATATAGTCGCATCGGTCCTTGCTCCCGTAGTTGCCATAGATATGCGTCGGATGGAAGCTGTATTCCGTGATAGTGTTTTTTGCATCCTCAGACGCATTGAAACAAATCCAGATGGAATACACTTTTTTGAGATGCTGGTACTGACTGTCCTCAAATTCTCTGGTTAGCTGAGAAGAAATCAGGCGTGACGCATAGAAGACGCCTCTTGCTTCCAGCGTGTATTGCGGTTGGAAATTGTTCTGCGCTTCAATATTCAGGAAAATTTTAATACTCCCGTTTTCGTGAGGAACCATTGCCTCCAGAAGCACATCGAACGTGACCCTGCCCTCGTTGAGGATTTTATTTTCGGTATTGCGCCCATTGGTCGCTCCCGGATAGATTTCGACCGTTCCAATCTGAGGGTCATTTTCGATGCACTGAACGATATCCGGGATTTCCATATCCCTGAATTCCGCTACCGCACCCTGCATAATATGGGCGAGGACCTGCTTATCTCCCAGCAGTTCCTTCGCAAGGGCGTCGTAACGTGCCTTTTGCTCCTCAGTAGACAGGCCGAGCGCCTGAGAGAGATGTGTTTTAGGTGCGTGTGTGTCCATAGGTGTATCTCCTTTTAGCCTCTATACCAAGCATAGAAACCTTTTCAAATAAAATATACCACGCCTTCGCCAGCTTGTCAAATATGACTCGGCCGCCCGACTTTCAGAATCACATCTGCAATAGATTTGGGCGTGAAGAAGCGCGAAACAGAAATGCCGGTCCACGTTCCATTCGTGCCGTTGATGCCGTTCAGGAGTTTTACCGCTCGGCCAAACTTCGCGTCGCCAAATACGGGCCACTCTTTGAGGTTTTTGGTGTAGTCATCCACGAGCACATCGGTCATTCTGACACCGCCCGGAACACGCAGACGTTTGGGTGCGGTGCCTTCGACATATAGCCGGTGGTCTATGTCCACCCATGGCAGATACTCGCCGAGCCACGCATTTTTCTCCGGAATGGCATAGCGGCTGTCAGCGAGAACCGCAGACAGGATGAACACCTCCGCTTCCCCGCTTTCGTAGAGCTTCCATGCGGCCTCTACAACGCTCTGATATGGCTTTAACGAAAGGAAATAATCCTTCTCGTACAGGTCTTCCGGCTCCTTGGCAGCTTTCCATTCCGCCAGTGTGCCGTCCATATCAAAAAATACTCGAAACATCTCATTATTCTCCTTTTCATTCTCTATAGGAGTCCCCGCTCAAATGAGCGAGGACTCTTTTTCCATGTGGTCAAAAATTTTCTCAGTGTTAATGCGATAGCCTCCGAATGGAGTTTCCTCCAGAAAGAAACCTCTGGACAGAAGCTCTGCTTCCAGTCCCAGATAGACCGGCCTCTTTCCAAACTGCGTCACGCGATACACAACATACGGGTGGTACTCCGCGAAGGCAAACGGGATTCTGACGCGAGTACCGTCCGCTGCTTTTGCGGTGAACACGATGTTGTCCCCGAAACGTTCCGGTCCGAAATGACACTCCTTGAGTCCGATGGCGGACAAATCAAATGTCTGCTTCATAGTGCCTCCCTCCTTCTCACAGATTTTCGAATCAAAGGCATTCGCAAATCTGCTTGCGGGTCAGGTTCGGCGTCGTGTCGAAGATATCGACAAAATCCTTGAGTGTCTTTGTGCCGTCCTCCAAAGCATTCATTGCCTTTTTTGCCTGTATAGTATTGGTGAACTTCATGCCCAGACGGAACTTCTCCCCTCGGCGGGGATAGGAATAGTGTCCTTTGTATACACTGCCCTTAGCAACGGGGTAAGCGGCCAACTGGTCAGCATAGGCATGGAGCGAAGGATAGTCCTCGCTCCAGTCTTCCATCTGAAGCAGATACTCGCCATCCACCTTCGACGTAATGTTTTTTGTCTCGATAACTTTCATGATAAATCTCCTTATGCAACTTTTTTCTTTGTTTCATGTGAAACATTTGTGCTTTTTGATGATTTTCGGAACTTTCGAACCGAAATTCTCAAACTCTTTATTTCCTGGATTCTCAGGTTCTCAGGTGCCAATGCAGTAAATGTAGTTCCCATGCCGAACGACGTCAGCATTCTTGGGCCAGAACCCACACTGCTTCATGCCGCGAACGCTTCCGGAGCAGTGAATGTTCGGACACTTAGACAGGTCAATGTGTCCCTTTGCTGCGATAGCTTTTGTGAGAGATGTGTAATACATGGTTCAGCCCCCCTTCAGCAGACCGTCATTTTCCCGGTCAGTCGGATGGGGACGCTCTGAGAAAGCCCCATGTGCTTGCGGAACTGGTATCCGAGATTGCTTCTTGCCTTCTTTTCCGACTCCGCAAACGTCTGCCCTCTCCACTTCACGGAAAGAATGTCGTCAAAGGAGCGCACGGCACCATCGTAACTGTACCTTTTTTTCGTGGTGTTCATTTTTCATTTCTCCATTCTGAAAAAAATATGTATATAAAAGCCAGTGCTCCCAATGGGGGGCACCGGCTGAATTTTCGCTTTGTTTGTGATACTTCCTTTGTATGTTTTCAGTATACGGCTTGTAGGAGAAACCACCTTGTTTCAACGCTGGGAACTTGAGAACCTGAATTCCTGCTCTTGGAACCGCAAAGAAAAAGCCCGCTCTGCAAAATGCAGAGCGGGCGTGCTTAGTCTCAGAGATTGAGGTTAATGCGGCGGTTGAGTTTCTTCACCTCGTCCTTGCAGACGGTGCTCAACTCCTCCACTTCATGCGCGGAATGCACGTTTTTGAGCAACGCGCAGACCTCCTTGAAGGTAGCCTCCGGCCCCGTCGTGAAGAGGATATTGGAATCATCCATCAGCTCAACGAGCCAGACAATGTACTCGTCCGTCTTGTTGTCCATCGTCAAATTGTCGATGATGTGATTCATTTCCAGAAGCTCTGAGACAGCGGAGAAGTTCTCCGCCCATGCCGCGTGGCACTCGCGCTGTGCCTTCTCGACCTCATAGAACTCCTCGTCCGTCATAGTGTCGGCGAATACGCCGTAACAGTACGCTTTAATCATAATTTTGCCTCCTTATCGAAAGTCGGTATTCTCAAACAGATAGTCCACGACAATCTGTTCCGTCCGCTGCCGGGAAAGTCTCATTTTCTGAATGACTTCCACATCAGGGAACAGGTTTCTGATATGCCGCGAAGCACGAATAGCTCGCGACAAATCTTCGTCATCGCTGGCGTTATTCTCCACGAGGCACAACAGGTCATAGACCGGTGCGGAAGAAATGCTTAGGATAGAATAGATGGAGCATCTGCGGTTGAGCTTTTCGCATACATCTCGCATCGTCTCCATGGGCGGCAGCGTGACGCAGATGCGTCCGTTGCAGTCATTCTATATCTGTCATTGAGCTTCTCATGGGCGATGTACGGATTTGCTGTCTTGAGGCGGTCCAGTGAATCGTCTGCCATGTCCAGGTCCTCAAGGATTTCCTTTGCCGTTCTTCCCCGGCAATCCGTTGCCCGAATACGGGCGTCTGAAACAGACCGGGTAGAATAGCAGTATTTCAGAGCTTGATATACAGCGGAAACCGTTGCGTTCGCGGGTAGGGACAGTTCAATGCGGATATTGCAATCCAGTGTTTTCGCTGCTTCTTCGCAGTTCCATGCGTCAGAGCTGTGCGTCGCGGGGCGTCTGAAGTCCATCAGATAGACGGCCCAGATACTCCGTTCGCTTTCTGCCTGAATGGGATGTAAATTTGCAACGAACGGGTTTTCCCTGCGCAGAAGCAGTATCCTGTCATACCCCTCCTTTCTCGCCAGCGCCGCGAATTCGCGGCTGTCCCTATCAGGATGATAGAGGAAAAAGAAGGCTGGTATGGAGTGTTTTCTTTTCGTGCCACACTTCCCTCACATCTCGAAACCGATGTCTCGGACGGGGTGATTGGTCCCGTAATCCTCATTGAACTGCTCCGCTGCCGGCTTCGGTACATAGCTGTCCCCGTCCGGCGTAAAGCGCCCATCAAGGATGATTTTCCGAATGGTTTCTTCCGATAGGGTTTCGTCTGCCCCGAAGATAACGGCTTCCTCTTCAGCGGTAATCCGAAGTGAAACGCCAAGCCGCGCCCACAGCTTGCGTGTGAGTGGCTTCTCACCGGAGGCAAAGTTGAACTGTGGGACCCGCCGACGCTGCTCACAATGCGTGAGCCATGCCTGAACCTCGTCTGTCCAATATTTCCTTCCGGCTGTACGACGGCCATCTGAAAAAATGATGCCTTCGCTGGACTCAATTTGGTGAATGGAGATAGTCGTTTCACCGGGAATCGGTTGAAACTTAATCGCCCACGGACCATCCGCGTGAATGTTTCTCGCGGAAGCCGGCGTAGGAAAGCTCATAGCCCACGTGTTGCGGGAGTAGTCCTGCTGCATCTGGTCGAATATCCAGTTTTCCAACTCGGAAAGGCTGGCAAAGGATTTCGCTTCATCTTTCCGCCAGAAGGTGTTCAGGTATCTTTCTAACTTTACGTTTAGCATTTTTAGTTCTCCTTTCATTTGCGGCCGCTCAAAGCGGAAATCAGCTGCGCGAGGGAAGCCTGTTCTCCATTGTCGAGCATTTTCATATTCATCTTTCTCCTTGCCTGATTATTTTTTTGTATATAAAAGTCAGCACCCCCCCAATGAGGCGCTGGCTGAACTTTCTTTATGTTTGTGATACTTCTGTTGTATGGTTTCAGCATACCGGCGGAGTGAGAAATTGTGCTATTTCTTAACAGGGAACCTGAGAATATGGGAACTTGATTGCGATAAGGCCCGAAAAATGCCAGCGGATTGTAAGTCCGCTGGCATTTAGTGCATATAATCATGCAAACTGTACCTGCCTCTGCGCCTGAAGGATACGCAGAATACAGCGCTTTATAAACTCACCGATTGCTACAGGCACGCTGTTTCCTACCTGCTGCTGCATCTGTCCGAGCGTTCCGCAGATGCGGAAATCCTTCGGCAGCCCTTGCAGAGCCTTCGCCTCCGCTACTGTCAGCGTTCGGTTCTCCAACGGATGAATGAGCGGAGGTTTCCGCCAATTCACAATGGTCGGAGAAGGCTCGTTCCATGCCAGACGCCGGTAGGTACAGGAATGGCGGTTTTTGCTTTCCGTACGGTATTCTTCTGGGATAGAGGTATAGTTGCCGCCCTGTGGCACAAAGCTCATGCGCTTCTCCACCTCCGAGCTTGGCTTGGTTACATCACTGTAATTGCTCCAGGATTTGTCCACTTTACTGATAGCATCTCCTGCCGTCCGATATTTCCCTGCCAGCGCAATGTGTGTCAGCTTTGGCGTACCGATGCGGCTTCCGAGGATAACAGCACGTTTCCGCGTTGTATAGCCTCCGACCTTGCAATCCTGCACGATGCCGGAATCAAGCTCGTAGCCGAAACTCTCTGCTTTTTCCCGGACTGCGGCATAGTAGGAACCACCGCAGGCGGTAAGGACTTCCGGTACGTTTTCGATAGCAAAGACTTTCGGATTGAGCGTTTCAACGATGCGCATATACTGCATCAGAAGGTCGCTGTCAGGGTGGTCTTCCAGCCGTGTATGTCGGTTGGCATTGCTGAATGGTTTGCAGGATGGACCGCCGACAATAACATCGGGAGCCTTTACCGCATTGTCCAGTGGAAAGCCTTCTGCCGTGAATGCTTTATGAACATCTCCGTGTACGATGTGCATACCGATGTTTTGCCGGTAGGTCTGGCAGGCACCGGCATCGTAGTCAATGGCATACTGGATGCTGAACCGCTCGTCCTTGAAAAACGGCCAGTCGAGGATGCCAGCACCTGAGAACAGAGACACCACAGAATATATATCTGGCAAATCCTTCTGAATTGCAGCGATGTCCAGCGGTGCTTTGCTGGATGCAAGGTATTCGTCCAGCGTGATTTGTGTGCCTTCCAGAATACGGGACACCGCGCAGCTGTCGCTGATGCCCACGACCTTTCTGGCATGAGCCAGAAGCGTTCGTGGAAATTGCAGGACAACCGCGTGCTCCGCTTCACCCGAAACAAGGATACTGCCCGCCGTGATATGCAGACGGATATTTTCCATGCCGGCAATCGCATCGAGCACTTCCCTGTTTCGCAGGTCAATAAGCGGATTCCAGCCGGAGCCAGACCTCTTCCGCGACACAGTATAGCGCCCCGTTTCAGACGGGACGATGCGGATGCCGGAGTTGCTGATGATGTAGTCGTACCGGCTTCCAATTTGCATGGTCTCTGTAGGCGTAAAACTGAACGTCAGCCCTCTTTTGCTTTCCTTAATTTTTTTGTCCATTTTCTTTCTCCTTTTGAGAAGAAGGCGGCTGTTCTCAGCCGCCTTCTTCGTTTCGTTATTCATCATCATCTTCGCAGATATGCTCGTCCAGCGCACCGCTCTTCACGCAATCCTCGCAGAAGACGGCACCGCAGTCCGCGCAATCTACAGCCAAATCCTCTCTGCGGAGATGCTTCCCACAGTTGCAGCAGGAAAACAGCGTAGAGCCGATAGGGCGAAGAAATCTGGTGTATTTACTCTCCTTATTGTGCATCTCTATTTTCCTCTCTTTCTGTGTCGGCGGATTCACAATGATGATGGACAATCACCGGGTCATCGCGGCCTATGTCATATACCGTGGTCAGCATATCATGGGTTCCGCTGTCATACTCCGTACAGGCCAACAGCTCAGGCTCGCATCCTTCGCGGAGCAATTCGACATAAACGCCGGGGTAATCCGCCATTATATCGCTATTCTCGTGCTTTGCGTAAATGTGCAGGTCGCCCATCGGGGTTTTGACATGAAATTCTCGCTTCATTTTCATTTCTCCTTTTCTGTGATGGTTTTGTGATATGTAAAAGCCAGCATCCGCAATGGATACTGACTGAATTTTCTTTATGTATGTGATACTTCCTTTGTATGGTTTCAGCATACCGGCAGGCACAGAAAACGGCGCATTCTACCGCTCGGAACCTGAGAACCAAAGAACCTCGTGACTTTGTAAGAAAAACGGGTCTTCCCTCTCGGTGAAATAGCGCAAATCTGCCCTATCAGGGTGCAAATCTGCCCTGTTAGGGTGCAGTTCTGCCCCGTCTTGGGGCAATTCTGCTCTTGTATGGGTCTTTGAAATTTAGGCAAAAAAAGTGAGCAGGCATTAAGCCTGCTCACGGGTTGCGATTCTGCGGAAGTTTTCCACCACACGCTCGTCGATATGGGCGGTACTATTGCAAGAGTCTTTCGCTTCCTTGCGTGCCTCAATAATAATTGTGTTCACGATGTCACTACTCACCCGCTTGGTAATGCGGGTATGGTTCATGTGTTCGGCGAAGTCCACGAGGTCATCTGCCTCGTGATAATCAAGCCCACAACGGCCAAGAAAACCGGCTGTGAGCTGCACGAGCCACTGTCTCATTCATCACCACCTCCGCCTGCAAGACGGTTTACATCGGCACCCTCCATTTTTTCAATTTCTTCGGCGGTGTAGGGCTGTCCCATGGCCGCATAATCTGATGTACTCATTTTTCCATTTCCTCCTTCAAAAAAATCAATCGTAATATATCTTTCCGTGCTGGTCGAGGGCAATCACTTCCTGCGGATTCTGCGCCTGAGCAATGAGCGCGGTAAGATGCTCCAGCGTCTCGTCCTCGTCGCGATGAATGCGGAAGATACCCATATCCGTGCTGATTTTCCAGGTGGTATCATAGCCCGGACGTTTTTCCAAAAGCTCAACTTTTCTGGCTTCCATGATTAAATCTCCTTTTTGTGTGATAAGTGTTGGGTGGTCTACATCCGTGCTTTTTGCGGCAGCGGCGAGGCAAATGCAATAAGTGTTGGATACTTCCTGAATATACCTCAATACTACCATCTCACTCCCTTCTGAATAACCTTTTTCTATAGGAACCTAAGAACCTCGGCACCTATAGATTGACTTTTGAGTTAATGTGTGGTATAATAGCATTATCGGGGTTCGCCGTAAAACCCCTGCCTTTAGGCATGGGGATATAAGGCGCTCCAAATTACGCCGAAAGTACGGTTTTTGTTGAAAAATCTTCTAAAATATGGTATAATTAAGTATGCAAGGCGGTGATTTCATGGAGCATAGTTACAGATTTCGTATCTACCCTACAAAAGAGCAAACGATTCAGATACAGCAAACCTTTGGATGCTGCCGCTTCGTCTATAACTATTACCTTGCCAAGCGTATCGACGCCTACAAGTCTGATAAAACGACACTTGGCTACAAAGCCTGCTCCGCTGATATGACCGCCTTGAAGAAACAGCTTCCATGGCTCGGTGAAGTGGACTCTATCGCGCTGCAATCGTCCCTGAGGGATTTGGATACCGCCTACCAGAACTTCTTTCGTCGTGTAAAACAAGGTGAGAAGCCCGGTTTTCCTTGTTTCAAGAGCAAGCGAAAGCACCGCCGCAGCTACAAAAGCAAATGCGTCGGCACCAATATCAAGGTGCTGGACGGTGCGATGCAGCTCCCGAAGCTCGGCAATGTCAAGTGCCGCGTCAGCCGCAAGGTGGAGGGCCGAGTGCTCTCTGCTACTGTGTCAC